>ENA-ORXT01000024-ORXT01000024.1-marine-metagenome-genome-assembly--contig:-NODE-24-length-203959-cov-48.056891_pt1 | contig 203959 bp, 167 predicted proteins | sample MGYA00237868_ERZ511482 | MGnify/ENA metagenome assembly ERZ511482
ACCGAAGGCCGTCCGGGACTCGAGGGCTACGACACCCGCACCGACGTGGCGGCCGCCGGGCACCTGAGTCGCGTGATCCTGCCCGACGGTCGGGCGATCGACTACGCCTACGACAACACCCACAACCTCACTCGCGTGTCCTTCGCCGACGGCACCGAGCGGCGCTACCACTACGAGGACGCGCTCTGGCCACATCAGCTGACCGGCATCACCGATCGCACCGGCGAGCGGTACGCGAGCTGGCGCTACGATGAAGCGGGTCGCGCCTCGTTCAGCGGGCACGCGAACGGGGTGGAGCGCGTGGCACTCACGTACGTCGACACGGCCGGGGGCGAGGCGGGCAGCACCGTCGTCACCGACAGCCTCGGTCGGACGAGTCGCTACGACTGGCGGCGGGCAGGCGACAGCGGTCACGCCTTGTTGCTTGGCGGAGAAGGTCCCGGTTGCGCCACCTGCCCCGACCCGGACGTGCGCTACGGCTACACCGACGATCTCCAGGTGGCCAGCGCCACCCGCCCCGACGGCAGTGCGCGGCTCCACGACCACGACCCGGCCGGACGACTGTCGAGCGTCCGCGAGACGGCGCCCGACGGGACCGAACGACTCGTCGTGCGCTACGCCTACGAAGGCGACGTCGACCCGCGGCCGGTCCTGATCGCGCGTCCGAGCATCAACCCGGACGGCGAGCGCACCACCGCGATCGAGCGCGATGCGGACGGCCTCGTGACCCGCGTCGTCGAGCGCGGTTTCGCGCCGCGCGGCGTCGACGGTACGACCTTCGAGCCGATCGAACGTGCGATGACGTTCACGCACGCGGACGGCGAACTGGTGGCCGTCGACGGGCCGCGCGAGGACGTCGAGGACATAACCCGCTTCACCCGGGACGCGCTCGGTCGCATGACGCGCGTGACCACGCCGGACGGACGGACCGTCACGCTGAGCGAGTTCGACGCCGATCGCCGTCCGACCGCGTTCACGATCGGCGAGGCGAGTCCGGTGCGGGTGCGCTACGACGACGCAGGGCGGGTGAGCCGTGTCGAGCGCTTCGGTCGCGGGATCGACTACCGGCACGATGCCGAGGGCCGCCTCATCGGCGTGACCGACGAGGACGGTCGCGTCACCCGCTTCGATCACGACACGGCCGGACGACTCGTGCGCGTGACCGACGACCTCGGCCGGGTCACCGAGATCGAACTGGACGATGAGAGCCGGCTGGTCGGTCAGCGGACCTTCGGCCTCGACGGCCTGCCGTTCGAGAGGCTCGCCCGGGTGTTCGACGCCGAAGGTCGGCTCACGTCGACCCGGCGGACGAGGAACGACGCCGACGGCAACCTCGTCGAGCGGACGCGCGAACACGAGTACGACGAGCACGACCGCCTGGTCGCGCTGGTGGATCCGTACTCCGGCGCACGGGTGGGCTTCGGCCATGACGCGTTCGGCGGCATCGCGAGCGTCACCGGCGTGGACGGTTCGCGTGCGCGCCTGGCCCGAGACGCCGCCGGCCAGGACGTGGCGTTCATCGATCCGCGCGGCGTGGAGACGCGGCACCTGAAGGATGACTTCGGCCGAACCGTCGCGATTCTCTCGCCCGACGGCGGCACGCGGCGATTCAGGCTCGATCCGGCCGGCAACCCCGTCGAGGAGACGGACGCGGCGGGCCGACGCGTCACCCGCCGCTGGGATGCCGCGAACCGACCGGTGCGCGTCGTGCGTCCGGACGGCACCACCACGCTCGCCTACCACCCCGACAACGGCCAGCTCGTCCGCATCGAGAACGGGACCGGCGTGGAGACCTTCGAGCACGATGCCGACGGGCATCTGCTCGTGCATGCACGGCTGATGGATGGGCGACGATTCGTCACCCGCTACGAACACGATCCGTCGGGACGCCTGATCCGGCAGATCCTCCCCGACGGACAGACGCTCCGCTTCCATTACCACGAGGCGGGAGCCGAGCGCGGCCAGCTGCGCGCCGTCACACGGGAATCGCTTCGAGGCTTGCGGCAGGAGACGCTGCTGGCCGAGATCGACACCGACGCCCGGGACGGCACCAGTGGCCACATCGCCCACAACGGCCAGCGCACCCGACGCGCTTTCGCCGCTGACGGCACGCCGACGTCGGTGGAAACCGGCCAGAGCTTGCGACTCGACTACCGCTTCGACGCGAACGGCAACATCGCCGGCATCGACGAGAACGGGCTCGTGCAACGCTACGCCTACCGGAGCGGTCGGCTGAGCGTCGCGAGCACGATACTCGGCGACTTCGCCTGGCGTTACGACGCGAGCGGGAACCGACGCGCATCGGCGACCCGCCCCCCGGGCGAGGACGTGCGCAGCACCGACTACCGGCACGATGTCGGCAATCGCCTCGCAGCGACCACGGATCGCCTCGGCGGCGAGCGCACGACGCGGCTCCGCGACGCTTCCGGTCTGCCGACCCGCATCGGCGAGCGCCGCTACGAATACGACAGCGAACAGCGTCCCGTGCGTGTGTTTGACGGCGATACCTTGCTCGCCGAGTACGCCTACAACGGCTTCGGCGAACGCGTCCGGAAGATCGTCCACGACGGCGGAGAACGCCGCGTCACCTGGTTTCTGTACGACGGCGAGCGTCTGAGCACCGAGATCGACGGCGCGACGGACGAGATGCGCCAGACCGTGCAGGTCGACGGCCGGGCGGCGATCCACTTCGTCGGCCGGGCCGTGTACGCGGTGCACACCGATCACCTCGGGACGCCGCGCCTGTTGAGCGACGCGGACGGCGAGATCGTCTGGCGTGCCCGCTACGCACCGTTCGGCGAAGCGACGGTCGACGTGGAGCGCGTGCGATTCGAGCACCGCCTTCCCGGTCAGTACCACGACGCCGAGACCGGGACCCACTACAACTACCGCCGCGACTACGACCCGGCCACCGGTCGCTATCTCCAGCCTGACCCGAGCGGCATGGAAGGCGGACCGAACGCGTTCGCCTACGCCGCGAACGACCCGCTGGCCCGCACCGACCTTCGTGGCCTCAAGCCCGACCCACACCCGTGGCAGGCCGGGCGGGACGGTACGGTCGTCACCCAGGCGCAGTACGAGAGGCTCACCGAACTCGCCGCCACCGGAAGGTCGGCCGAGTTCCACGACCTCATGCACGAACTCACCGACCACACCGTGTTCGCCGATCTGGCAGCCGCCTACCGAAGCGGTGGGCTCGGACCGAGCGGACGCTTCCTGGAGTCGGTCTTCCTGGAGAACGGACTGCCGCAGATCGAGCACATCGGCTGCGTGTCGCCCACCGAGGGCATCTACGAGATACCCGAACCGAGCGTCTTCGTCGAAGCCGCGTTTCAGGCGGCTGGGGTCAAGCGTGCGGTGTTCGGCTTCTTCGGCGCGATCCTGGACTTCGGGGTCGACATCATCGACCTGAACTACGACCTGTCGATCTACGGAACCCTCGGGGATCTGCTCCGCGAGCTGTATCCCGACGCCGACATTCCCGCCTGGGTGCCGAGCGCCAAGGACGGGCACGCGACCATCGAGGCCGGCATCTCGCTCGCCGAGGCGATCTTTCGCGAGCCGTCGCTGATCTGGGACGCCATCCGGGATCCGATCGTCGCGGACTGGGCAGCGGGGCGGTACGCGGAGGTGGTGGCGGGCGTCGTGCTGGAGGTCGTGTCCTTGCCGCTCGCGATCACCAAGGGGGCGAGCGTCGCGAGGTTGACCGACCTCCTGGTGTCCGTTCGACGGGGCGACATCGTCCAGCCCGGCGACTTCGCAGAGGTCATCGGTCAGCTGACGCGGCAGGCGCGTCTGGACGGCGCCTCTCTGGACAACGTGATCCTCGCTGCCCGTGAAGCCGGTGTTCTCGACGATGTGCTGACGAGTGGCCAGCTACGCGGCTACGAGCTCGACGACCTGGTCGCGGCGGGACACCTGACTCCGGAGGAGGCCGCGCGGGCGGTGACGTTGCCGGCACCACCTTTCCGGCCTGATTTCGACGAGCACGTCGTACGTGGCGAGCGGGTCCAGAATGCCAGGGGGGACGACGTACCGAGGATCACCAGTGCGGGGTCGATCAGTGGGACGCACAACGCCGACAATTTCGCCGAGGTGATGCGGAACCCGCGAGGCACGCAGCCGGCGACCCCGGGGCAGACCGTCGACAGCGAATTCGTCAGGAACGCGGACGGAGAGGTGATCGGCGAACACATGACGTATCGTGTGCCACAGGTACACGGAAACGGCCCGGATCGCGGCAACCCGGTGCGCGACGCCGATGGCAACGTCGTCTACAAGCCTGCGCAGGAAAAGACCGTCTACTACCCGAACGTGATCTCGGACCAGCAGATGCTCGGCCGGCTGGAGGACGCCGGCACGCGCTTTTTCGACACCAACGCAGCGGCAATGCGTACATCCGGTCAGAACGCGACGGTCGGGACGCTGGTGGAGGATGGGCTCGAATACGTCGTGTACCTGAAAACCGACGCGGCCGGCAACGTCTTCGTCGACAACGTGCACCTGAAGAACTGACGCTCGTCAGACAAGGCGGCCGCCGACGCCGTCAACGCATGCATTTTCTCCACGAATCATGATCATTCTCGCCACCGGCATTCAGTGGGACCGGAACTATGGGGACATCATCTCCCGGGAGGTGATTCGACTCGAGGACATCCTGCCGAGGTCCGGAAGGCGATACGCGTTCACCTTCCCCGCGAGCGACCCTGTCGAATCCGGGCACGTTCGCCTGCTCTGGATGCCCCCGGCGTCGGCGGAGAACGGGTGGTCCGAGGTTCCCTGGGAGATCTCGAGCAGCCAGGTCGTCGAGGGCACGGTCGAGCCACTGGAGCCCGGGTGCGCGGCGATCGACGTGGACAAGGTGCTGGATCTACCGTCGGCGATGAGGGAGGTTCTGCCCGACGAGCGTTTCGCGTTCCCGACGGCCGTGTCGAACGCAGGGATCCATGAAAACGTGTGGCGACGGTGCAAGCGCTCGCGGGTGGCGAAGGTCGGCACCTTCCACTATCTGGGCGCAACCTTCGGGAGCGCAGGCGCGCAGCTCGAGGCGATTCTCGAGGACACGGGAAACGACCTCGTGTTGCGCCTTCATGCGTTCACGTCACCCGGCTCGGTAACGATGACGCTCGTCGACTACCGATTGAGCGACGACGAGTCCGCGTTGTTTCGCGCCTTGATCTCGACGGCGGAACCCATTCGGACGAACCCTTCCGGCTACTTGACCCTGCAGTGACCGCAGCTCCTTCGCGAGACGGGCTCACGCGCGATCGCGTGTCGGGTGGGTGTCCGTTTCGGTTCGTCGCCCTTCGCTGACCCGCTCTCGCGAGGCGAGGTCGGCGAACGTCGCAATCCGCTCCCAGCCTGCCTCCGCCAGGCACTGCCGCACCGCTGCGCCCTGTTCCGCGCCGTGTTCCAGCAGCAGCGTTGTCGCCGCGCGACCGACGGTTCGCGCCTGCCGCGCCAGTGTCTCGATGGCCGACAGCCCGTCGTCGCCTGACACCAGCGCACCGGCGGGCTCGCGCCGCAATGCGAGCAGGTGTGCATCGCCCGTCGCCAGATAGGGCGGGTTCGAGACGATCGTCGCGGCGCATCCGTTGCCGAACGCCGCCAACCAATCCCCCCGCACGAACATCACCCGCCCCGGTGGCAACAACCGCCGCGCGTTCCGCGCCGCCACCGCCAGCGCCTCTGCACTGGCATCCGTCGCCACGATGGGGTTGAGGCACTCCGTTGCCAGCGCGATCGCCACCGCGCCCGAGCCGGTTCCGGCATCGATGACCAGTCCGTCCGGGTCGTCGGCGACATGCACGAGCGCCCGCTCCACGAGGGTTTCGGTGTCGGGCCGCGGGATCAGCACGGCGGGCGTCACCTCGAACGCCATCGACCAGAACTCGCGGGTGCCGGTGAGGTAGGCGAGGGGCTCGCCCTCTAGCCGGCGGGCGAGCAGGGCGGCGAGGGTGTCCAGGTGTGCCGCATGGAGTGTCGCATCGGGCCACGCCATCAGCGTCGCCCGACTGCGGCCGGTCACGTGGCGAAGCAGCAGTTCGGCTTCGAGGGGGCCTTCATCGGTGACGGCCTCGAGGCGCTGTCGTGCATCGCGGAGCCAGTGAGTGACGGTCATCGGCGAGACGCTCGGCGGCACGCTCGGTGGCTTGCCTGCCGGCGCGGTACCGACGGGCGCACGCTCAGTCTCCGAACTCGGCCAGCAACTCCGCCTGATGTTCGGAGGTCAGCGGCTCGACCACTTCGTCGAGTGCGCCGCCGAGCACTTCCTCCAGCTTGTACAGGGTGAGGTTGATGCGGTGATCGGTCAGTCGGCCCTGCGGGAAGTTGTAGGTACGGATCCGCTCGGAGCGATCGCCGGAGCCCACCTGCAGCTTCCTCGACTCGCTCTCCTGCGCATGCTGCCGGCTCTGCTCGGCGTCGAGCAGGCGGGCCTGGAGGAGGGCCAGCGCCTTCGCGCGGTTCTTGTGCTGGGAGCGTTCTTCCTGGCACTCGACCACGACGCCGGTCGGCAGGTGGGTGAGGCGGATGGCGGAGTCGGTCTTGTTCACGTGCTGGCCGCCGGCGCCGGAGGCTCGGAAGGTATCGATGCGGAGGTCGGCCGCGGCGATCTCTATCGCCTCGACGCCGTCGGCTTCGGGCAGGATCGCGACGGTCGCCGCCGAGGTGTGCACCCGACCCTGGCTCTCGGTCTCGGGCACGCGCTGCACGCGGTGCGCGCCGGACTCGAACTTGAGGCGGGAGAACACGCTGTCGCCGGCGAGGCGGACGACCACTTCGCGATAGCCGCCCTGTTCGCCGGGGCGTTCACTGACGATCTCGCGTCGCCAGCCGCGGGCCTCGGCATAGCGGAGGTACATCTTCAGGAGATCGCCTGCGAAGAGCGCGGCTTCGTCGCCGCCGGTACCGGCTCGGATTTCGAGGAAGGCGTTCTGGGTGTCGCGCGGGTCGCTCGGGAGAAGGAGCAGCTGCAAGCTCGTCTCGAGGCTCTCGAGACGTGCTTCGAGCGCGGGCAGTTCCTCCTCGCCCATGGCGCGCATCTCGGGGTCGGCGTCCTTCGCCAGCTCGCGGGCGCCATCCAGATCGTCGGCCGAGGACCGGTAGTCGGCGAAGGCGGTGACGACGGGCTCGAGCCGCGAGTATTCCCGGGAAAGCTCGCGGAAGCGAGTCTGATCGCCGATCACGTCCGGCTCGCCGAGCAGGGCGGCGACTTCCTCGTGACGTTCGGCGACGCTTTCGAGCCGGGCACGGATCGACGCCTTCATGCAGGGAATGTCACGGGTGAAGCTTCACGAGTCAGGCGTCATCGCGCGTCGTCCGGCCCGAGCGGGCCGAGCAAGGAGTAGGCGTTGTCGACGAGGGTAGAGTCGCCGCGTTCGGCCGCCCGGCGCAGGCGCGCCGTCGGCGTGTGCATGATGCGGTTCGAGAGGCCGTGAGCGAGCTTCTCGAGGACGGCGGCAGGATCCTTGCCGGCCGCCAGCTCGCGTTGGCCGCGGGCGAGGAGTTCCACGCGGATGCCGTCCACCCGTTCACGGTAGCCACGGATGGTCTCGTTCGCTCCGAGTGCTCGCACCTTCCGCATGTACAGCTCGACCTGGTTGCTGACGATCTCCTCGGCCTCGTCGGCGGCGGCACGGCGGGAGTCGCGGTTCTCGTCGATGACCGCCTGCAGGTCGTCCACGGTGTAGAGGAACACGCCGTCGAGCTTGCCGGCCTCGGCCTCGACGTCGCGCGGCACGGCGATGTCGACGATCAGCATCGAGCGGAAGCGCCGTGCCTTCAGTGCCTTCTCGACCGCGCCCTTGCCGAGGATCGGGAGCGGGGCGCCGGTGGAGCTGATGACGATGTCGGCCCGGGGCAGCATCTCGGGAATCTGCCCGAGGGCGAGTGCGGTGCCGCCGGTCTCGAGAGCGAGGGTCTCGGCGCGCTCGAGCGTACGGTTGGCGATCAGGAGCGTGCCGATGCCCGCGCCGACGAGATGCCGGGCGGCGAGCTGCACGGTCTCGCCGGCACCGATGAGCAGGGCGGTGTGCTGGCGGAGGTCGGCGAAGATCTGGCGCGAGAGGCTGACGGCAGCGAAGGCGACCGACACTGGGCTCGAGCCGATGGCGGTGTCCGTGCGAACCTGTTTCGCGACGGAGAACACACTCTGGAACAATGGCGACAGGGCGTGACCGACCGTGCCGGCCTCGCTCGCGCCGCGGTAGGCGCGCTTGATCTGGCCGAGGATCTGCGGCTCGCCGAGCACCATCGAGTCGAGGCCGCTCGCGACCCGCATGAGGTGGTGTACCGCCTCGCGATCGCTGTGCTGGAAGAGGTAATCGTCGACGCGGTGTGCGCCGAGGTCCATATGGGAGTGCATCCAGTCGACAACGGCGGCATCCGCCTTCACGTTGCCGGTTCGTGTGCCGCAATAGATCTCTGTGCGGTTGCACGTGGAGACGATCGCCGCCTCCTCGACGGCGTCGACGTCGGTGAGCGCGCGCAAGGCGTCGGCGAGCCGTTCGTCGCCGATCGCTGCCCGCTCGCGGACATCCACCGGCGCGGTGTGGTGGTTGAGGCCGAGCGCGAGGAGCGACATGATGCCTTGCATGGTAGCAAAACTCCCGTGGCATCCCGCGCGGTTACACTGATGTGTCGGCCGGATCCGCCTCGGCCGCGTCACCCGACATGCCTGCGGAGAGTGCGCGTCATGAGACTCCTGTCCGAGACCTTCGAGGTCTCCCCCGCATTCGCCGCGGCGCGCGTCTGCTCGCGCACCGCGGGTCGGGCCCTGTCGGGGGTCGCCGTCGCGATACTCCTCGGCTGCAGCGCGATGCCGATGGCGCCCGGTGTGGTGCATGCCGACGATTCGGCCGCGTCGGCGAAGTTCGATGGCGATCTCATGTTCCAGCTGCTGATCGCGGAACTCGCGGGGCGACGCGGCCAGCTCGGCGTCGCGATGGAAGGCTATCTCGCCGCGTCCGCGCGCAGCGACGATCCGAGGGTCGCCGATCGGGCGGCGCGGCTCGCGATGTACGGGCGGCGCTGGCCGGAGGCGGAAGAGGCGGCTCGCCGCTGGATCGAGCTCGACGACGGTGCGCGTGACGCGCGCGAGGTACTCGCCCGGTCCCTGCTGCTGCAGGGCAAGGACAAGTCGGCAGCGAAGGCATACGTCGCGCTCGTCGCGCTGATCCCGGCCGGTGACGGCGCGAGCGATGGCGACCGGTCGGCGGGCGACGAGACACCACCGGCCGGCGAGACCCTCGAGGGCGCGTCGCGCGCCGAGGTGCTGCGCGGCCTGGTGGCGTCGCTGCAGGAGGAGGACCCGAGCCGGGCCATCGTCGTCGCGGATGCGCTGGCCGACGCGTATCCGACGGAGCCGGAGGCGCACCTGGGCGTGGCCCGACTCGCGCTGCGGGCGAACGATCGCGAGCGCGCCCTCTCAGCGGCAGATGCCGCGCTCGCGCAGGAAGCCGGCAACGGCGACGCGCAGTTGCTCCGTGCGCGGGTACTGCTTGCCTCCGGGCGCGCGGACGATGCCTTCGAGAGTCTCGAGACGGCGCTCGCGTCGAACCCGGACGATGTCGGGCTGCGACTCGGCCGTGCCCGACTGCTGGCCGAGACCGACCGGACCGAGGAGGCTGCGGCCGAGTTCGAGCGTCTGCACGAACTCGCCCCGGACGATGCGGACGCGATGCTCACCATCGGTCTGCTTTCGCTCGACGCCGATCGTGCAGAGCCCGCGCGTCGCTATCTCGAGACTCTGCTCCTGACCGGCGAGCACGGCGACCAGGCGAATTTCTACCTCGCTCGGCTCGACGACCGGGACGGCGAGCGGGCATCGGCGATCGGGCACTACGACGCCGTCCAGCCAGGCCCGATGTACGCGGATGCCCGCATCCGGGCGGCCGAGCTCGTGGCGCAGGGTGGTGGCCTCGAGGCCGGGCGCACCCGTCTTCGGGATCTGGGCGCCGAACTGCCGGATCCGACCTTGCTGCCGCGCCTGATCGTGGCCGAAAGCCGCATGCTCCAGCGGGCGGAGGATCCGGCCAGTGCCGTCGACGTGCTGACGCAGGGGCTCGAGCGTTTCCCCGACGACGGCGACCTGCTCTATGCCCGCGCGCTCGCGGCCGATGGCGCGGGCGATACCGAGACCCTCGAGCGAGACCTCGAGCAGCTGATCGAGATGCAGCCGGACAATGCGCATGCCCTGAACGCGCTCGGCTACCACCTGGCCGATGCCGACCGACGTCTGGAAGAGGCGGCGGTCCTGCTCGAGAAGGCGGTCGCGCTCGAGCCGGAGGACGCGGCCATTCTCGACAGCCTCGGCTGGCTCCGGTACCGCGAGGGGCGCTACGAGGAAGCGGTCGAGCTGCTGCGTCGTGCCTACGCCTTGTACCCGGACGGCGAGATCGCCGCGCATCTCGGCGAAGTGCTCTGGGCACAGGGCAAGCGGGAGGAGGCGCGTGCCATCTGGGACGCAGCCCTCGCCGAGACGCCGGACGATGCCGTGCTGCTGAGAGTGGTCGCGAAGTTCACCGAGTGACCGCTCGCCCTGCGCACGCACTGGCGGTCGTCGTCCTGCTGGGCGGCTGCGTCGCGGGCGGGAACGACGGACTCGGCCCGATCGACGACTCGCTCGACGCGGCCACGCTCGCCGCCCGGAACGACGCGGCACTCGACGCCTTCGACCGCTTTCGCGTGCAGGGCGGGCTCGGCATCTGGGACGACGAGCAGTCCCTGAGCGCGAAGGTCGACTGGCGCCAGCAGGGCGAGGCGCTCGACATCGAGCTCGTGGCCCCCCTCGGTCTCGGCAGCGCGCGCCTCGTCCGCGCCGAGGACGGGCAGGCGAGCCTGTCGCGAGGGAGTGCGCCGCCGCTCGTCGGCGACTCGGCGGACACCGTCCTGCAACGGGCGCTCGGGCTCGACGCGCCGGTGCCGCTCGATCAGCTCGCATCATGGCTCCGCGGCCTGCCCGGGGACGGGCGCGACGTGCGCCGCGACGACCGGGGGCGGCTGGAGTCCCTGCGCTGGACGGATGCCGCGGGCGTCGGCTGGCAGGCGCGGGTGCTCGACCGGACGACGGTCGCCGGGCTCTCGCTGCCGCGCCTCGTCACGGCGCAGGGCTCGGGCTACCGGCTCCGGCTGGTTCTCCACGACTGGACGGCCGATGACGAGACCTCGACGCCGGCCGTCGCGGACCCGTCCGCCGGAGCCGGCACCATCGGCGCGGGAGACGCGGGCGCGTCGGGTGGCTCGATCGGGCCCGACGCTCCCCCGAAACGCCGGGTGATCCCCGGACGGTGAGACGGCTTCCCCGGCCCGTCATTCCGCGCGACTTGGCTCGCGGCAAGGCTCGGCGTTACACTTCGCGGCTCGGCGTCGCGGGCTAGCGTCGTCGGTCCGTCCATCGCACCGAAAAGGACTCACGTTGACCATCAACTGGCTGGCTCCGGCCAAGATCAATCTGTTCCTGCACGTCACCGGGCGCCGCAGCGACGGCTACCACACGCTCCAGACGCTCTATCAGTTCGTCGATCTCTGCGACGTGCTGCAGTTCGCCGTGCGCGAGGACAACGAGGTCCGACTGACCAGCAAGTTCAACGAGGTGCCGCCCGAGAACAACCTGGTCGTGCGAGCGGCCCGCGCGCTGCAGGCGCACTCGGGCACGCGAGCCGGCACCGACATAACGCTCACGAAGGTGATCCCGACCGGTGGCGGACTCGGCGGTGGAAGTTCCGACGCCGCGACGACCCTGGTCGCGTTGAACGAACTCTGGCGCCTCGGGCTGAGCATCAAGGAACTGGCCGAGATCGGTGTGAGCGTCAGCGCGGACGTCCCGGTGTTCGTGCACGGGCAGGCGAGCTGGGCGGAAGGCATCGGAGACAAGCTGACGCCGGTCGCGCCGACCGAGCCCTGGTACCTGATCGTCAACCCGAACGTGCAGGTCTCGACGGCAGCGCTGTTCGACGACCCGGAGTTGACGCGCAACATCAGCCCGATCACAATACGGGACTACATGGACGAGCGAAGTCGGAACGTTTTCGAGCCGGTCGTCGGCACACGTTACCCCGAAGTGCGCGCCGCGCTGGACTGGCTGCGGCGCAACCATCGCAGCTACCGCGCTCGCATGAGCGGCACCGGCGCCTGTGTCTTCGCCGCCTGCGTCAGCGAGTCGGAAGGGCAGGCGCTGAAGGATCGCTTGCCGAAGGGCATGACGGGTTACGTGGTCAAGGGCAGGAATGCGTCGCCGCTGTACGATTTCGCGGGCTGAATGCCGCGAGCGGCGTCGCGTTGGAGAGCAGGACGGCGAGCACCCCTCGCGGGCATCGTCGATATCAGTTGGGCCGTCGCCAAGCGGTTAAGGCACCGGGTTTTGATCCCGGCATTCGGAGGTTCGAATCCTCCCGGCCCAGCCATTCTCTTCCCGAAATCCCTCGAAGATCCCCGAGCCCGATGCGCGAACGCCGACTGATGATCTTCGGGGGAAACGCCAACCCCGACCTCACCCGCAAGATCGCCGCCTATCTGCAGCAGCCGATCGGCAAGGTGCAGCTCACCCGCTTCAGTGACGGGGAGACGGCGGTGGAGATTCTCGAGAACGTGCGCGGCGGCGATGTCTTCATCGTCCAGCCGTTCTGCAAGCCGACCAACGACAACCTGATGGATTGCCTGGTCATGGTCGACGCCCTGCGGCGCGCCTCGGCCGATCGCATCACGGCGGTCGTTCCGTACTACGGCTATGCCCGCCAGGACCGTCGCGTCCGCTCTGCCCGCGTGCCGATCACCGCGAAGCTCGTCGCCAACATGCTCTCCGTCGCGGGCGTCGATCGCGTGCTGACGGTCGACGTGCACGCCGAGCAGATCCAGGGCTTCTTCGACATCCCGGTCGACAACGTCTACGCCTCGCCGCTGCTGCTCCTCGACATCTGGCGCCAGAAGCACGAGAACCTGGTCGTCGTGTCGCCGGACGTCGGCGGCGTGGTGCGCGCGCGAGCCATCGCCAAGCAGCTCGACGATTCCGATCTCGCGATCATCGACAAGCGGCGGCCGCAGGCCAACCAGGCGCAGGTCATGCACATCATCGGCGACGTGCAGAACCGTACCTGCGTGATCATCGACGACATGGTCGACACCGCCGGCACGCTCTGCAAGGCCGCCGAGGCGCTGAAGGCGCACGGCGCGACCAAGGTGGTCGCGCTGGCCACCCACCCGGTGCTCTCCGGCGCGGCGATCGACAACCTCACGGGATCGCAGCTGGACGAACTGGTCGTCACCGACACGATTCCGCTGTCGGACGAGGCGCGCGCCTGCGGGCGCATCCGACAGCTCTCGGTCGCGGACATGCTGGGCGAGACCATCCGGCGTATCCACGAGGACGAGTCGGTCAGCTCGGTGTACATGGACTAGGCCCGTCCTGATACACTTCCGCGGCTCTGCCTGGTCGCGGGCAGGCCCCGGGCTCGCCATGTCGGCGACACCCGACCATCCCCTTGGAGAATCGACATGTCCGACGACATCAACGTCAGGGCCGAGTCGCGCAACGTATTCGGGAAAGGTGCGAGCCGCCGCCTGCGTCGCGAGAACCTCGTTCCCGCCGTGATCTACGGTGACGGCAAGGACCCCCAGTCCGTCCAGCTCAAGCACAACGAGGTCATCAAGCACCTCGAGAACGAAGCCTTCTACTCGCAGCTCCTGACGCTCGGCGTCGACAGTGGCGAGCCGGTGCGCGCGATCCTCAAGGACGTGCAGCGCCATCCCTTCCGTCAGCAGATCCTGCACATGGACTTCCTGCGTGTCACCGCCGGTGCCGAGCTTCAGGTCAGCGTGCCGCTGCACTACATCGGCGAGGAGGACTGCCCGGGTGTCAAGAACGAGAACGGCATCATCACGCACAACGACAACGAAGTCGCGATCGCCTGCCGTCCGCGGGACATTCCCGCGAACATCGAGGTCGACATGTCGGCGATGGTCGTCGGCGACGCCGTGCACCTGTCCGACCTGACGATGCCCGAGGGCGTGCGCCTGGTGGACCTCGGCGAGAAGGGCGACGACAGCGATCGGGTCATCGCCGCCGTGCTCGCGCCGCGTGTCGAGATCGAGGAAGACGAGGACGAGACGACCGAGGAAGGTGATACCGATGCACCGGCCGGGGGCGAGGAGTCCGGGGACGAGGACGGCGGCTCGGAAGACTGAGCCTGCGCCTCTCGCGGCGCGGTGAATGCCCCGGCGGGTGCCGCGGGGCAATCACCGGGGCGCGACGAACGTGACTGCCCGAAAAGCTCCCATGCCCGGTGAACGTGTCGCCTTCGAACTCGTGGTCGGTCTCGGCAACCCCGGGCCCGAGTACGCGGCCACGCGCCACAATGCGGGATTCTGGTTCGCCGAGGCCTTCGGGCGGGATCGGGGTGCGGCCTTCTCGAGCGACCGGCGCTTCTTCGCCGTCACTGGTGCGGCCGTGGTGAACGGGCGCAAGGTGCACGTCGCCATGCCGTCGAACTTCATGAACAACAGCGGGCAGGGCGCCGCGGCGGTCGCCCGGTTCTACAAGATCGACCCCACGAAGGTACTGGTCGCGCACGACGAGCTCGATCTCCCGCCCGGCGAGATCCGCCTCAAGCGCGGCGGCGGCCACGGCGGGCACAACGGCCTCCGGGACATTGTTCCGAAGCTCGGCTCCAGCGACTTCTGGCGCCTGCGTATCGGCATCGGGCACCCTGGCCACAAGAACGCGGTGTCGGGCTATGTGCTCAAGCGCGCGCCGCAGGATCAGCAGCGTCTGATCGAGGAGGCGATCGAGCTTGCGCTGCGCGAGGCCGACACGCTCGTCGACGGTGACGTGAATGTCGCCATGAAGATCCTGAACGGCCACCGTCCGGCGAACGGCTGAGCCGAACCCGGGCCGACGTGCCCCCGTGCGAGCGTTCGCTCGATCTGCCCCACCCGGGATGCGACTCGACAGAGGACGCGTCCCCGTCCGGAGAGTGTCTAGAGATGGGATTCAAGTGCGCGATCGTCGGACTGCCGAACGTCGGCAAGTCCACGTTGTTCAACGCGCTGACGAAGGCCGAGATCGCGGCGGAGAACTACCCCTTCTGCACGATAGAGCCGAACGTCGGCATCGTGCCGGTACCGGATCCGCGGCTCGACGCGCTCGCCGCCATCGTCGAGCCGCAGCGCATCCTGCCGACGACGATGGAGTTCGTGGACATTGCGGGACTCGTCGCGGGTGCGTCGAAGGGCGAGGGGCTCGGCAACCAGTTTCTCGGCAACATCCGCGAGACCGACGCGATCGCGCACGTCGTGCGCTGCTTCACCGACGACGACGTGATCCATGTCGCCGGGAAGGTCGATCCGCTGGACGATGTCTCGACGATCGACACCGAGCTGCTGCTCGCCGATGTCGACACCGTCGAGAAGGCGATCCTGCGCATCTCCAAGATGGCCAAGTCCTCGAACAAGGAAGCGATCGCCGAGAAGGCCTTTCTCGAGCGCCTCTTCGGCGAGCTCGACCAGGGGCGCCCGGCGCGCGCGCTGACCTTCACCGACGCCGAGCGCGCCTGGCTGCGCCACTACCACCTCTTGACCGTCAAGCCGACGATGTACATCGCGAACGTGGACGAGGGCGGCTTCGAGAACAATCCGCTGCTCGATGCGCTGCGTGAGCATGCTGCCGCCGAGGGCTCGAACGTCGTGCCCGTGTGTGCGGCCATCGAGGCGGAGATCGTGCAGCTCGAGGACGACGAGAAGGCGGACTTCCTCGGCGAGATGGGACTGACCGAACCCGGACTGAACCGTGTGATCCGGGCGGGCTACGAGCTGCTCGGCCTGCAGACCTTCTTCACCGCCGGTGAGAAGGAGGTCCGCGCCTGGACCGTGCGAGCCGGAGCGACGGCACCGCAGGGCGCCGGTCGCATCCACACCGACTTCGAGAAGGGCTTCATTCGCGCCGAGGTCGTCGGCTACGACGCCTACGTCGAGAACGGCGGCGAGAGCGGCGCGAAGGACGCCGGCAAGTGGCGGCTGGAGGGCAAGGAATACATCATGCGCGAAGGCGATGTGGTGCACTTCCGCTTCAACGTCTGACCCGGGACGTTCGCCCCGGCCCGCCGGTCCCCGGCGCCTGACCCGCGGCACCGCTGTCCGATTCGTCGAGCGCTTCGTCGAGCGGGTCGGGCGTGCCCCGAGCGACGAGCGAATGCCCGGGCGGTAAGTACACTTGACAGCGCGAGAACGAACTCCGAAAATGCGCGGCTCGGAAACGACGGCTACATAGCTCAGCTGGTTAGAGCACAACACTCATAATGTTGGGGTCCCTAGTTCGAATCTAGGTGTAGCCACCACTTCCGTCGTCCCCGCCCGCTCGGGCGTGGGCGCGCCTGACGGACGGAAGGCTGGGCGCAGGTCCGTCTCGTCGCTCGTTCCTGTCGTCGTTGCCGGTGGAGACAGCGATCGACACGGCGCGTCGCCTGACACCCCTCTGCCTGACCAACCTCGCGCGAGTCTTCCAACCGTCGCCGACGCCGCCCGCGTTCGACCGATACCGGGGACCATCATCGGGGGATCGTCGCGGCGGAACATCAGCGGCGCGCGCTGTCCAATCGGTTTGTCTATTTCACGAGTCTCATGCCGAATCGGGGTAGTCGCCGAATCCGCGGGTCGATTCCGCGCGTAAATGTTGCCGTGGCGTGGTGTCGCGTGCCGTGGCGAACGCGCGTCTCGCTTCATGGGCGATCGTTGTTCGGGCATCGGCAGATCGAAATTGCTGGCAACGTGAACACTCGTGTCGATGCACGCGTCGTGTGCTATCCGCGTCATGCCGACGGATATAATCCGCCACGATCGGCCAGGGAAGGTCTTCAAGCGATAGTGCAAGTCAGGCACCTCCGTGTCGCACCGTCGCCCTGCCTTCCAGAGTGCGTCAGGACCTCCACGCGCTCTTACCGTGCCTTCGGAGCCGACGCATGTTCGAGATGGTCGAAGAGAACATTCTCGTGGTCGCGTCCGACGGTTCGGACCGCGCGCTGATGGAGGCGCTGCTCACGCGAAGCGGCATTCGGAAACCCCACGGCGACGCGAGCCGGGAGCCCCCCCGAGAGACCGAGCTCCCCCGAACGCTGATCGTCTGCCACCGCGCGACCGCCACCTCGCCGGCGCCCACGCTGCCCATGCCCTGTGACGCCGCTCGCGTCATCGTCTTCTCGGACTGCCAGTCCGAGCCTGCCGTCGTCCATGCACTCGAAGCCGGCGCCCACTACTACTTCGACATCGGCGAGGCGCCGGCCGTGCTCGGTGCACGGCTGGCCGCCGCGCTACGCTCGCATTCCCGGCATGTGCAGCGTCAGCTCGTCGTCCCGCCGTTCCGCTTCGATCTCGCCAAGCGACGCGCCTGGCGCGAGGAGCGACCGGTCGGACTCAGTCCGAAGGAGTTCGACCTCGCCTTCTACCTCTTTTCGAACCGCGGACGCACGGTAGGCAACCGCGAGCTGATGACGGCGGTGTGGTCCCTGCCACGATCGATGGACAGCCGTCGCATCGACACCGCCGCGTGTCGGGTCAGGAAGAAGATGCTGCTCGACGAGACCGAAGGCCTGCACCTTCGACGGTTGCGCGGCGAAGGCTACCTGCTGACATCGGACACGCGCGTCGTGCCGCGGGTACCGGGCGCGGACGGGTCGGACGACCTGTACTACGCCGAGGCCTATGCCTGAGGCCAGCTGCCTTCAGGGCATTATGACGAGGCGGATGCACCAGGCCACGAGCGAGACCGCCGCCACGCCGCCCAGCCACAGCGCTGCGAACCAGAACAGCCGACGTGACAGCGAATGCCGTGCGGCGTTCGGGTCGCCGGTGACGAGCCTGTCGCCGGTGCCGAGCCGATCGCGCTTCTCGTCCGACAGTGCCAGCCCATCGCGAATGGTCATCAGTGGTAGCCGTTGGCGGGATCGATCTTGCCGCGGAATATCCAGTAGGCGTACGCGGTGTAGCCGAGAATCAGGGGCAGCGCGATGACCGTGCCCACCAGCATGAACAGCTGGCTCGACGGTGGGGACGCTGCCGCCTGCAGCGTGATCGACGGCGGCACGATGTAGGGGAAGAGGCTGACCGCCAGCCCGACGAAGCAGAGCGCGAACACCGCGAGCGTCAGCACGAAGGGTCGGTACTCGTGGTGGTGCAGCCGCAGGCTCCGGAACATCAGGAAGGCGAGCGCGGCGAGGGTGATCGGCACCGGAACCGTCAGCAGCACGTTGGGGAAGGTGAACCAGCGCGCCCGGTAGGCGGCATCGACGAAGGGCGTCGCGAGGCTGACCGCGCCGATGAACCCCAGCGTGGTGATGCCGAACGCCCATGACAGGCTGCGCGCCCGTGTCTGGATCTCGTCGGTCGTCTTCATGATCAACCACGTGGCACCGAGCAGCAGGTAGCCCGAGACGACCGCGAAGCCGGTCAGCACGCTGAATGGCGTCAGCCAGTCCCAGCTGCCGCCCGAGAATTCCCGACCATCGACCTCGACACCCTGGATGATCGCGCCGAGGATGCTGCCCTGGGCGAATGTCGCGACCAGCGAGCCGCCGATGAAGGCGACGTCCCAGACCCAACGTGCGCGCCTGGTTCGCCAGCGGTACTCGAAGGCGACCCCGCGGAAGATCAGCCCGAGCAGCATCGCGATGATCGGGCCGTAGAGCGCGGGCATCAGCACCGCGTAGGCGAGCGGGAAGGCGGCGAACAGCCCGCCGCCGCCGAGGATCAGCCAGGTCTCGTTGCCGTCCCAGACCGGTGCCACGGAGTTCATCAGCACGTCTCGATCCTCGCGTTCGGGAAAGGCGACGAACAGCAGGCCCAACCCGAGATCGAAGCCGTCCATGACCACGTAGGCGTAGACCGCGAACAGGATGATGCCGGCCCAGACGAGCGTCATCGGAGTGGCTTCGGCACCGCTCACGAGGCGGCTCCGTGCTCGAGCGAATCGTGGCCCATCGAGCCACCGGGGGTGATGCCCGCCGAGCGGATGGGGCTGCGCGCGGCCGTCGAGCGCTCGTCGACCGCCGGTGGGGCCTTCATCAGGCGCACGATATAGAACACGCCGGCGCCGAAGACGAAAAAGTAGATGACGATGAAGGCCACGAGCGAGGCGCCGACCGTCGCCGCATCCAGCGGGGAGGCCGAGTCGGCCGTCAGCAGTTCGCCGTAGATGGTGTAGGGCTGGCGCCCGACCTCGGTCGTGATCCAGCCGGCGATGACCGCCACGAAGCCTGCCGGCGCCATCGTCAGGGCGAAGCGATGCAGCCAGAGGCTGTCGTACAGCGACCCGCGCCAGCGCATGACGGCGCCGAACACGCCGAGCGTGAGCATCAGCATGCCGAGCCCGACCATGACGCGGAACGCGTAGAAGACGATCGGGACGGGCGGTTCCTCGTCGTCCGGCACGGTGTCGAGTCCCGCGAGCGGTGCATTCAGATCGTGCTTGAGGATCAGGCTCGACAGCTTCGGAATCTGGATGGCGTAGTCGATGCGTCTTTCCTCGGTGTTGACGATGCCGGCGAGGATCAGCGGCGCGCCGCTCTCGTGGCTGTCGTAGTGCCCCTCCATCGCCATGACCTTCTGTGGCTGGTGCTCGAGGGTATTGATGCCGTGCAGGTCGCCGAGGACGATCTGCAGCGGCGCGACCAGCACCAGCATCCACATCGCCATCGAGAACATCTTCCTGACCGCCTCGTTGTCCCGGTGCTTGCGGATCAGGTGCCAGGCGCCGACACCGCCGACCACCAGCGCCGTGGTGAGGTAGGCGGCCGTCACGGTGTGCGCGAGGCGGTACGGAAAGGAGGGGTTGAAGACGATCTCGAACCAGTCTTCCGGCAGGTACTGGCCGGTGACGGCATCGACGGAGAAACCCGCCGGCGTGTGCATCCAGCTGTTGACCGACAGGATCCACGTGGCCGAGAGGCAGGTGCCGAAGGCGACGAGCGCGGTGGCCGTGAAATGCAGGCGCTTGCCGACCCGGTCGAGACCGAACAGCATGACGCCGAGAAAGCCTGCCTCGAGAAAGAAGGCGGTCAGTACCTCGTAGGCCATCAGGGGTCCGAGCACGGGGCCGGTGATGTCGGAGAAACGACTCCAGTTGGTGCCGAACTGGTAGGACATGACGATGCCGGAGACCACGCCCATGGCGAAGGCCACGGCGAAGATCTTGATCCAGTACTTGAACAGGCGGATGTAGACCTCGCGCCCGGTCCACAGCCACAGACCCTCGAGCACGGCGAGAAAGCTCGCCAGCCCGATGCTGAAACTCGGGAAGATGAAGTGGAACGCCACCGTGAAGGCGAACTGAACGCGCGCGAGCAGCAGTGCGTCGAAACCGTCGAACATCCGGACTACCTCCGTCCCTGCGGCCGCTCAGCCCGGCCGTTCAGCGTCCTGCGATCTTACCCGCCGACCGATCTGTCGCCGCGGCGGGCGTCGGCGTCGGCAGGGCCACGCGCTCGAGTGACTTGCGGCCCACGCCAAGGCGGCCTGCCGATACCGCGCCGCGGCGCACGCCGGGTTGGGGGGCAAGCATGAACAGATCCCCGTTGCGCCCGGTCAGCCGCCGTTCGATGCCGCTGTCCCGGGCGATGTCCGCCTGCGCGACCAGGTGCTCGGTCTCGCCGTGCACCGGGATCAGGGTGCGAGGGCGAAGCCAGCCGAACAGGGTCTGCAGCTCCTCTTCGCAGGGATGGCCGCTCGCGTGGATCGGGATCGAGGAGCGGTCCGGTGTCACGACGACGATGCCGCGTGCCTCCAGCCGCTCGATGAGCTGCTCGATCGCACGCTCGTTGCCGGGAATGGCCCGCGCGCTGAAGATCACGGTGTCGCCGGCATCCAGCGAGAGATCGCGGAAGCCGTCGCGACTCAGGCGACCGAGGGCGGTGCGCGGCTCGCCCTGACTGCCGGTGGCCACCAGCAGCAGCGTCTCGCGTGGGAGGTAGCCGAGGTGCTCGGACTCCACCAGCGTGGGGCCGCCCCAGAGCCCGACGGTGCGCGCGGCGGAGGCGGTATTGATCAGCGAGCGCCCGAGCAGGCCCAGGTGGCGACCCGTCTCCGCCGCCACTCGCGAAAGCGTCTGCAGTCGGGCGATGTTGCTGCCGAAGCAGGCGACGATGACCCGTCCCTGCGCGTTCCGGACATGGTGCAACAGGCCCTCGTGCAGCGCGCTCTCCGACAGGGAGCGTCCCGGGCGGAGCGCGCAGGTGGAATCGGAGACCACGGTGTCGACGCCGGCGTCGCCGAGTTCGCGGTAGCGAGCCTCGTCGAAATCATGCCCCACGACCGGTCCCGGGTCGAGCTTCCAGTCCGCGGTGTGGAAGACGTTGCCCGCGGGCGTTCTGATCATCAGCGCGCAGGGGTTCGGGATGGAATGGGTGTTCGCGACCCACTCGACCTCGAAATCGCCGATGGCGTACCGGTCGCCCGGCTCGACGAGATGCACGGGCACCTTGCCCTCGAGGCCGCGCTCGGCAAGTTTCCGGCGAAGCATCTCGGCGGTGAACGGCGTGGCGTGGACCGGGCAGCGCAGGCGGGGCCACAGGTGGGCGACCGCGCCGATGTGGTCCTCGTGCGCGTGGGTCAGCAGCAGCGCGCCGAGCGATTCGCGGCGCTCGGCGATGAAGGTCGGGTCCGGCATCTGCACGTCGAAGCCGCTGCGACTCGAGCCGTCGACGTCGCGGAAGGTGACCCCGCAATCGACCATCAGCCACTGCCCGTCGTGGCCGTACAGGTTCAGGTTCATGCCGATCTCTCCGCACCCTCCGAGCGGCAGGAACCAGAGGTCACCATGATCGGGGGTCATGCAGGAAGTTCCGGGGGGCGGGGAGAGAGCAGGGTCGCTCGGGTACCATCGCGAGACACGACTCTAAACGAGCGGCGTCCGAGGGCAGGGTTCACGTGTACACATTGCTGATCGTCTTCTTCGGCGTATCCATCGTCTTCTCCTTCCTGTGCTCCATCTGGGAGGCGGTGCTGCTGAGCATCACCCCCTCCTATACCCAGACCATGGTCAGCGAGGGCGGGGAACTCGGCCGGACGCTCGAGGCGTTCAAGGCGAACATCGATCGCCCGCTCGCCGCGATCCTCACGCTCAACACCATCGCCCACACCGCGGGCGCGATCGGTGTCGGGGCACAGGCCACGGCCATCTGGGGCGCCTCGGTGATCTCGACGGCCGTGGTGCCGGTCGTCATGACGCTCGCCATCCTGATTCTCTCGGAAATCATCCCGAAGACCATCGGCGCCAACTACTGGCGTGAGCTCGCCCCGTTCACGGTCAAGAGTCTGAACCTCATCCTCGTCGTGCTGGCGCCGCTGGTGTTCGTGACACAGCTGATCACCAAGGCGCTGAAGAAGGACAAGGAGGCAAGTGTGCTCAGTCGCGCCGACTTCACGGCCATGGCCGAACTCGGCGAAAGGGAGGGCGTGTTCGACGAGGGGGAGTCGACCATCCTGAAGAACCTCTTGCGTTTCGACACCGTGCTCGCCGAGCACGTGATGACACCGCGCACCGTGGTCGTCGCGGCGGACCAGAGCATGACCGTGCGCGCCTTTCACGACACGCACCCGAGGCTGCGCTTCTCGCGCGTTCCCGTGTTCGAAGGCTCGCTCGACAAGGTCAGCGGCTACGTGCTGAAGGACGCCGTGCTGCGGGCGCTTGTCGACGGCGAGGACGACACGCCGCTCTCGGCCCTCCGGCGGGACATCGCGGCGGTCAACGAGTCCTACCCGATCCCGCAGCTGTTCGAGCATTTCACGATGCGGCGCGAGCACCTGGCGCTGGTCGTGGACGAGTTCGGCGGCACGGCCGGTATCGTGTCGATGGAAGACGTGATCGAGACCCTGATCGGGGTCGAGATCGTCGACGAGCAGGACGGCTCGAGCGACATGCAGGCGCTGGCGCGTCGACGCTGGGAGGAGCGCGCGGCCAGTCTCGGCCTGCTCGAGCAACTCGAGGCCGAGGTGGACGCTCAGAAGGAGATCACGCCGCCCATCGGCTGACCGTGCCGCGTGGCCCCGACGGCGACGTCAGTGCGTCGCCGATGCCGAGTCGCCTCCGCGAATCCGCCCGACCAGGGTGACCAGCGCGAGGACCACCGCGCCGGCGATGATGCCGACGAGGCCGTCCAGCAGCATCTTGGTCAGGCTTTCGGCGATCGCGCCGATGCCGGGAATGGAGGACACCACGTCCGCGGTCGAGGCGATGCGTTCGCTGATCCAGTGGAAGCCGTGGGTCAGGATGCCGCCACCGACGAGGAACATCGCGGCCGTGCCGACGATCGACAGCGTCTTCATCAGGATCGGCGCGAACCAGAGGATGCCGCGACCGAGACTGCCCTTCCAGGCGCCGCCGCCGGACTCGCCCGAGGCGACGAGGGCGCGGCCGCCGTCGTCGAGCTTGACGATGCCCGCCACCAGACCGTAGACGCCGATGGTCATCAGCACCGCGATGGTCACCAGGGTGGCGACGCGAACCACGAAGGGTGCCTCGCCGACGGTCCCGAGGGTGATGACGATGATCTCGGCAGAGAGGATGAAGTCGGTCCGGATCGCGCCCTTGATCTTCCCCTGTTCCATCGCCACGAGGTCGACCGACTCGTCGGCCACCGCGGCCTTCAGTCTCGCCTTCTCCGACTCGTTCTCGGCGGGATGGAGGTACCGATGGGCAAGCTTCTCGACGCCCTCGAAACACAGGTACAGACCGCCGAGCATCAGCAACGGGGTGATCAGCCACGGCGCGACCGCGCTGATGACGAGCGCCACCGGCACCAGGATCAGCTTGTTGAAGGCCGAGCCCTTGAAGACGGCCCAGACGACAGGCAATTCACGCTCCGCGCGCACGCCGGTCACCTGCTGGGCGTTCAGCGCCAGATCGTCGCCGAGCACGCCGGCCGTCTTCTTCGCCGCGACCCGGGTCATCAGGGCGACGTCGTCGAGGATCGTCGCGATGTCGTCGAGCAGGGTGAGGAGGCTGGTCGCCATCGGTGGTCGCGTCCGGTTGTCGCCCGCGCGGTTCGATCCGGCGACGATGTCGCCGGGAACCGCCGGGCCGAAACGGTGTCGACCGTTACCGACCGACGATGCCGCAGGAGGCTAGCACGATGTCTCGACGCCCCCTTTTCCGCTTGTCGATCCTGCCTACCGTCGTCCTCGCGGCGGTGAAGGCGTCGAGCCTCGGCCTGACGCTCGCGGCCGCCTCGATCGCGACCGCCGTGCACGCCGACGTCACCGAGGTGGACGAGACTGCACTGGCGGCGTTGCTGGCGGGTGGCGCGACGATCGTCGACGTGCGTCGGGAGGACGAATGGCGGGAGCGTGGCCTGCTCGAGGGCAGCTACCCGCTGACGTTCTTCGACGCCGCGGGCCGCCATGACATCGATGCATGGCTCGACGCGCTGGGCGAGATCGTGACGCCCGACGAGACGGTGGTGCTGATCTGCGCACACGGTCTTCGGTCCAGACGCATCGCCGAGCTGCTCGACGGCCGTCTGGGCTTCACCGCGGTGCACAACGTCACCGCCGGCATCGAAGGCTGGCGCGACGGCGGCGGCGCGATCACACCGTTCGTCCCCTGACGTCGCCATGGCTGGCCGGATCCGTCGCGCTCGCGGGCTTCGTCCGGCGCTCGGGGGCTCGCTGGCGCGAACCGCCCCGACAGGTCCGGGAACCTCGAACGACGACGCCCGCCTGATGAGGCGGGCGTCGAAGCGTACCGTGGCGACGGAGACGCGGTCCCAGGGTCCGAGGTCCCAGGGACCGAGGTCGCCGGGTCCGAGGTCGCCGGGTCCGAGGTCGCCGGGTCCGAGGTCGCCGGGTCCGACCGTGCCCGCCGCATCGCGCGCCAGGTGGCGCGCATGCCGATGATGCAGGCCGGTCGTGGGGCTCGGAGGACGGGGCGACGGTCGGCCCCCGGCCATCACGTCCGAGAGTCAGCGCCCCAGATCACCGTCGAGCACCGGCTCGACAGATCAGGCCTTGGGCACGTAGGCGCTGCACCAGGCATTCGCCAGGACGGCGTTGCCGGGGAACAGCGGGCAGCCAGCCTGCGCCGACCCTTCCGCGCCCTGGTAGAGCGAGCAGCTGGAACAAAGCTGACCTTCCTTGGCGGACTCCTCGACGTACTGGAGCGCCTTTGCCTGGGCGGACTCCGGATCGACCAGCGGCAAATCGTCCTGAGCGTGGCTCGGCAGGCTGCCGACCAGGGCGCTCAGGGGCACGACGGCAGCGCCGGCACCCATCATGGTCACGAACTGGCGTCGTTTCTTGTCGGTCATCGGGTAGAACTCCGTTGCTGAGAAGGGAACACTTCGTCTGACCACTCTACGATGCCGGTTTGAAACGGATGTGCCAACCCTCCGCACCCGAAAGGGCCCCCGCGGCTGTAATTTCCGCAGCAGACCGGCTGCGTTCAGGTAGCGCGCGCGCTGACCAGTCGTTCGTGACGCTGTCGAAAATGGGCGATCAGCGCGAGATGGCGGCGAAGGGTTTCGCCGTCACAGCGGTCGCGGACGGCAGGCAGGGCCTTGAGAAGATTCCGGAGGTTGCGAGTGACAGCGGCGAGATTATCGTTCATCGATGCGGTGTCCAGCGGCGGAAGAACGTCCGGGTGTCGAGACGTTCGGGAAGTCGGGCGCTCCGGGATATATAGACATCCGGGAGATTCTCGCTCGACATTCTCGTGCCGGAGGTTGTCGGCCGGCTGCCCGGTCGTCAGCTGCGGCCCCTGTCACGAACCGGGAACGCGGCCCGTTCCCGTGACCCGATCCACCGTTCGGATTCAGCCCCGCCGGTCGTCGCGGTCGTTCTGTGCAGAGGAGGGCGGCTCGGTGCCGCGGGCCACCAGCGGCTCGAGTTGCATCCGGACGGCATCCTCGCGCCCGGAGTAGTAGAGGGCGAGATGCCGTCCCTCGGCGAAGCCGCGAGCGGCGTAGAAGCGACGGGCCACGGCGTTGCCGCTGCGGACTTCCAGTGTGAGCCGCGTCACGCCGGCGACGACCGCCGCGCGCCGCTGCCAGTCCAGCAGGGCGCGGCCGAAGCCGCGGCGCCGAAGGCCGGGGGCGATCGCGTGCAGGATCAGGTGCCCGTCGTCGAGGCCGAGTCGCGCGACGCTCAATCCGCCGACGCCCCCGCCGCGCGTGTCGACGAGCGCGTACGCGTTCGTGTCGTCGCGGGCGAGCAGACGCGACACCCGCGACACGGTCCAGCCGTGCGGCAGACCGGCCTCGATCTCGCTGCGGGCGAGCGCGGCGAACGCGTGGGCGTCAGACGCCCTGGCGCGGCGAATCTGCATGCACGCTCAGCGCGCGAGGCCGCGAGCGGCCATGCCCAGCACATCGTCCCAGATCGAGCCGTCGCGATCGCCGTCGAGCAGGGTGCCCAGCAAGCCGCCCTGATCGGCGCGAGAGGCGGTGCGAGTGCCGCCGATCACGCGCTTGCTCAGCGAGCCCATGACCACGGACGCCAGCACCGGCAGCATCTTCTTCAGGACCGAGCTGCTGATGCCGGAACGTTCCGCGGCCCGGTTCGCCACCTGGCGGCTCGTCTCCTTGTTGCCGAAGATGTGTCCGAGAATCGAATTCCCCTCCTCGACGGTTTCCGGCGCACCGAGCGTGGCGGGACGCTCGACGTACTGCGCGTGCTTGCCGGTGCGCAGCGCCTCGAGCAGTTCGTCCATGCCCTGCTCGCTCCCCTTGACGTTCGTCTCGAGCCCGCGGGACAGTGCGGGAATGAGTTCTTCCACGGCCGAACGGGTCTGCTTCTCGTCGAGCTCGAAGCGTTTCGAGACCTCGTCGAGCGCACTGCGGTTGCCGTCGCCGAGAAGGAGATCGAGAAGATTCTTGCTCATGGATCGCTGCTGCCGTGAAAGGAGTCGCCGTAGCGTATCACCCTGTCCGAAGGCGGCCCGAAGGCGCGCTGTAGACGGTTCGTGGCCTGCTTCCACGCGGCCTCGGGGAGGCCCGATTCGATTCGTCGCCGGATCGGAGGCGGGACGCAAGCGCCATGCCGTGCGTCGAACGGCGCCTCTCGAACGGTGCCGTGGTGTCGCCGGATTCGGAACCGAAGATCGGGGGATCAGGCGTAGTCGTCGTCGAGCAGCAGCGAATCGTCGGCGGGATCGTCGTCGAGGATAAACGCTTCCCAATCCTCCAGCACCTCTCGAAAGTGCTTGGACGCGGTTCGGTAGGCCGCGCTGCTCGCGGGACGCTTCGCACCGGCCATCTCGTCGGCGGGGGCGACCGGGCCGATCTCCCCTCCCGACGTCGCTGCTCCGGCGATCGCCGCCTCCCGGTCGGACAGGGAAGAGGAATCGGCCGTGGTGCTCGCGATACCGGCGCCACCCGACCCGATCGGAGCGTTGCCCGGGCCGTCCTCGCCGTCGCGGTCAGCCTCGTGCAAGGGCTCGATCGTCACCCCTTCGGCGTCGATGATCACGCGGTGCGCGTTGCCGATGAATTCGCGCTGGTCGTCGGAGCCGTCCTCGATCGCGACCAGGTCGTCCATGAGATCGTGGCAGACGTGATCGCTGCCCTGGACGTCGGTCTCGAGGAAGGTCATCAGGGTCTTCTCGGCGGCAGGGCCTCGGGCGCGAGGAATCCGATCGGCGTCGAAGAAGAACTTGTGGTTACGTGCCATGGGTGGCTTCGTGGAGGGCGCGACAGCCTCATCGTACTGAACTGAGCCCGAAATGCCAGCGCCGGTCACTTTTCGGACGGTGCCGCCCGCCGTCGCTGCTCGTGATCTTCCGTCACTGCATCCGTGGCCCCGGGTACGTCGAGGGGCTAGACTTCCGATTCGGTGAACGGCCTTCGAGCGCTCGCCATGCCTCCCCGCCCACTGCCCATCACCCCTGGAGCGCCTTTCGATGAGCGATCTCGTCGCCGACAGCGTCGACATGAAGTTCACGACCCCCGGCGGGGATACCGTCCACGCGCTGCAGAACGTCTCGTTCACCCTGAAGGAGGGGGAGCTGCTTTCCGTCCTCGGGCCATCCGGCTGCGGCAAGACGACGCTTCTGAACCTGATCGCGGGCTTCCTGAGACCGACCGGCGGGCGCTTCGTGCTCGGCGACCAGGAGATCGACGGACCCGGTGTCGAGCGCGGCATGGTGTTCCAGCAGGGTGCGCTGTTCGAGTGGTTGACGGTCGCCGAGAACGTCGACTTCGGGCTGCGCATGAAGAAGGCGAACAAGCGCGAGACTGCACGAAAGGTCGAGGAGTGGCTCGAGATCGTCGGGCTGCAGGGCTTCGGCGACACCCCGACCTACCAGCTCTCGGGCGGCATGCAGCAGCGCGTCGCGCTGGCCCGTTGCCTGATCAACGATCCGGACCTGATCCTCATGGACGAGCCGCTGGGCGCGCTGGATGCGCTCACGCGCGAGAAGATGCAGTCGCTCGTGCTGAAGATCTGGAAGGAGACCGGCAAGACGATCATGATCATCACGCACTCGGTCGAGGAGGCGCTCCTGCTCGGTGAACGGCTGTTCGTCATGGCGCCGCGCCCTGGACGGCTCCACAAGGAGTACGCGCTGCCGTTTGCCGAATGGGGGCTCGGTCGTGATCTACGGGAGGTCAAGGCGGAGCCCGAGTTCGCCAGCACGCGCGAGGAGATCCTGACCATGATCTGGAACATGGAAGAGGAAATCATGGGCAAGGCATCGGCATGAGCATTCGCGGCCTGATCGTCGCGGCACTCACCGTCGCGCTGCTGGCGGCTATCGTCGCCTGCTGGGTCTACGGGCGGCGCCTGATACGGCGCGAACGCACCGACGCCGTGTTCGGCAACCCGGTGCGGGCACTCGGCGGCTGGCACTGGGTCGTCTCCGGTGTGTCGACCATCCTGCTCGCGTGGCTGGTGTTTTCCTGGGACACCGCGCGGGCGATCTTTCCGAACGCGGCCAACGAGCTCTGCCAGGTCGCGAAGGTCGACAACGCGGTCAACCCCATGCGCTCGATCTTCCCGTTCGAGTCGCGGGAGCTGCGCGGCACCTCGGTGCTGCACCGTGAGCGCGGACAGCTGGATCGACTCGAGCGGAGCCTCGAGCGGGGTGACTTCGAGGATGCCGAGCGCGAACAGCTGGGGGTCCTGCTCGCCAGGTCCCGCGATCTGCTGAACGGTCAGGCCGCCGAGGCGAGCGTGAGCGAGTCGGTGCGGGCCGACATCGACGTCACCGCCATGCGCATCGAGGCGCTGACGGCGACGCTCGCGAGCGGCGAGCTGTCGGACGAGGCGCGCGCGGCCTTCGAGAAGGCGCGCTCGACACCGGTGGGCTGGGGCGACAGCCGTCGCGGCGAGGTACCGATCGAGCCGATCAGCGAACGCGGTGCGCTGTTCGACGCCGTGGCCGGTCCGCTGTCCGACATCTCGAAGGACTTCGCCAAGATCCGCAATCTCTCGGACTCGTTCGAGGCCGAGATCGAGGCGATAGGCAGCGAACTGGAGCGCCTCGCCGACACCACCGACGGGGAGGCGGTGCCGAACTTCACGCGCCAGCTCGACAAGTTGCTCAAGCGCGTCGACGACGGGACCATCTTCCCCCCCGGGGCGCTCGACCCGGTCGAGACGGCCCTCGCGAACTTCGACGAGGCGCGCAACGACCGGCAGGGTGCGCTCTGGCTGATCGACGCCATCGCGATGCCCGGCGGCACGATCCTCGCCGGCAAGACCGCCTGCAGCGAGCAGGGTTCGGGTCGCTGGTTGCCGAAACCGGCGGACACCGTCGCGACGCTCGCGCGCATCAGCGATCCGGAGATCGGTTACAAGGGTGTCCCCCTTCTCTGGTTCAAGTGGAAGCCGCTCGCCGAAATGGCGGGATTCCTGATACCGGACTTCATCGCCGACTTCGTTCCCGGCGCCTATCCGCGGCATGGCAGCGACGGTCTGGTCGAGCCGAACCTGAAGACCCGCGTGCTGGATATCGCCACCGGCAACTTCGCCTCGCCGTCCGTGCCGGTGCCGAGCGGTCACATGTGGGACTCGATCATGCGGGTCGTGACCGGTCTCTTCCTCGGCATCGTGCTCGGCGTGCCGCTCGGTCTCTTCATGGGATTGTCGCGGTTCGCGAAAGGCTTCTTCGATCCCTTGATCGAGCTCTACCGACCGGTGCCGCCGCTGGCCTGGGCGCCACTGATCCTGACCATCTTCGGCATCCAGGACGACGGCAAGATCTTCCTGCTGTTCATGGTGGCCTTCGCGATCATGGTCATCTCGGCGCGCACCGGGGCGACCGGCACGCAGCTGTCCAAGATCCACGCCGCGCACTCGCTCGGCGCATCGAAGTGGCAGATCGTCAGGAACGTCATCCTGCCGAACTCGCTGCCGGAGATCCTGACCGGCATCCGCATCTCGATCGGGGTGTGCTGGGGCACCCTGGTGGCCGCCGAGATGCTGGCCGGCACCACCGGTATCGGCTTCGTCGAGAACATCGCGCGAAAGCAGAGCGACTACGAGATAATCTGGGTGACGATCATTCTGCTCGGCGTGCTCGGACTGCTCTTCGACCTGATCATGCGCTCGGTGATCACGCGCACGATTCCGTGGCGCGGCAAGGGTTGAGGGAGGGTGTCTCCGCGTGAGACTGTTACTGGTCGAGGACGATCCCGAGCAGGTCGCGCTGGTTCGCGGGGATCTCGCCCGGGCCGGCTTCGCGGTCGACGTCGCGGTGGACGGGGTCGACGCCGAGCACATGGGTGACACCGAGCCGTACGACGCGGTCGTGCTCGATCTCGGCCTGCCCAGGAAGGCCGGCATGGACGTGCTCGCCGCGTGGCGGGCGCGAGACAACCGCGTGCCGGTGATCGTGCTGACCGCTCGCGATGCCTGGCACGAGCGCGTCGACGGGTTCAAGGGCGGGGCGGACGACTACCTCGGCAAGCCCTTTCACGTCGAGGAGCTGATCGCGCGCATCCGGGCGCTGATCCATCGGCGGCACGGGCGCATGTCGCACCGCATCGAGACCGGCCGGCTGGTACTCGACGAGGACGTGCAGGAAGTGCGCATCGCGGACGGCGATCCGGTGCAGCTCACGGGCACCGAGTTCCGACTGCTGCGCTACATGATGCTGAACAGCGGGCGCATCCTCTCGAAGTCCCACCTCTCCGAGCACGTCTACGATCAGGAGTCGGATCGCGACAGCAACCTCATCGAGGTCTATGTTCGACGGCTCCGCGAGAAGATCGGCAGCCAGATGATCATGACCAAGCGCGGCCAGGGCTACGTGTTCAACGACCCGAGTCTCTGAGCGCTCATCGAGTTGAGCGCGCGACGGTGAACTCGCTCGAACGCAGTCTGCAGGCCGCTCTGATCGCGAGCCTGCTGGTGCTGATGCTGGTGTTCCTGTGGGTCGGGTCGCTGACGGCACGCCTGCTCAGCGAAAGCGCGGTGCAGGAACGGCTCGGCAACGACGCCGATGCGCTGGTCGCGGCGCTCGATGTCCCGCCGATCGAACTCGCCCGCCCGCGCCTCGCCGCCGGCGCACGCCTCGATCCGGACTATGACCGGCCACTCTCCGGCAGCTACTGGGTCGTGCGATTCGAGGGGGTCGGCGAGATTCGCTCGCGCTCGTCCTGGGAGCAGCCGCTCGAGGTTCCCGAAGTCGCACCCGGCCAGCTTCTGAAGCGGCGCTCGCGCGGGTCGACCGGCGAGCCGCTGCTCCTCTGGCTCGGTGGCTTCTCCAAGGGCGGGTACGCCTTCACGGTCATGATCGCCGAGGACCTGCGCCCGATCGAGAACCGGCTCGACGTGTTCCGCTGGTATTTCGCGGCGATCTCGCTGCTGCTGCTGGTCGCGCTCGTCGCCGTGCAGCACCTGATCGTGCGGCGCTCGGTCCGCAAGCTCGACGCGATCCGGGACGAGCTCGAACGGATAGAGCACGGCCGCGCCGTGGCCCTGACGGAGGACGTGCCGCGCGAAGTGCTGCCGCTGGTGCGGGAGTTCAATCGTCTGCTGCTGCGCTTCGATCAGCGCACGAAGCAGTCGCGGAACGCCGTCGGCAACCTCGCGCATTCGTTGAAGGGGCCGCTGAGCCTGTTGCTGCGAGCGGCCGAGCCTGGCGAGCGGTCCAGCGAACCGGCGATCGCACAGAATGCCGAGCGGATCCGGCAACTGATCGAGAGCGAGTTGAAGCGAGCGCGGCTGGCCGGGCGCGGCACCGCCGGGCAGCGCTTCGATCTGGACGCCGAGCTGCCCTCGCTCGCGGGCCTGCTCTCCCAGGTGTATGCCGATCGGGCGGTGGACGTGCGCTGGAACGTCGGACCGGACGTGGAGCTGGTGCACGACCGGCAGGACATGCTGGAGCTGGTGGGCAACCTGCTCGACAACGCGGTCAAGTGGGCGAACGGCGTGGCCATGCTGAGCGTGCGATCGACCCGCGACGCCGGCGAGGGCGGGCCGGACGCGAACGGCATCCTGATCGACGTGGAGGACGACGGTCCCGGCTGCTCGCCCGAGGAACTCGCGCGGTTGACCGGCCGTGGCGTGCGTCTCGACGAATCGGTCGTGGGGCACGGCCTCGGTCTGTCGATCGTGCGCGACATCGTCGACACCTACGGAGGCGAACTGGACCTCGGCCGGTCGACCCGTCTGGGAGGCCTGAGGGCGACGGTGCGGCTGCCGGCGGCCGAGTGACGACTTGCCGGCTCGCGTCAGCCGCGCGCTTTGAGATCGATGCGCGGGGTGTCCGGATGCGGCCGATACAGGGTGCCGGTGTGTCCGATGCTCTGGATGACGGTACCGCGCGTCGCCGAGGCGAGCGCGGCCAGCTGTTCGGCCCGAGCCTCCCGCGTGTCCGCGGCGAGCTTGACCTTGACCAGTTCGTGGCGCGTGAGCGCGATGTCGAGCTCGCGCGTGACCGCGTCGGTGAGGCCGTGCTGCCCGAGGCGCACGACCGGCTTGAGGTCGTGGGCGAGCGAGCGCAAAAGCTTCACGGCACCGCGATCGAGGTCCTTGTTCTTCATGCTGGGGGTCCGGGGCACGGCGAGGGGCGAAGTTCCCGCCTACACTGCAGACGGCCCCTCGCGACGGGGCGGCGAGTATATAGGGCGCGGCCAGCGGTCCGCGCGCGGATCGTGGACGTAGGGGGAGCAGTGGCGGGCAAGCGGAGCAAGAGCAGCGGACGCTGGCTGCGAGAGCATGTCGACGACGTGCACGTGAAGCAGGCGCAGGTGGACGGCTACCGCTCGCGGGCGGTGTACAAGCTCCGCGAGATCGATCGGAAGGACAAGCTGTTCCGGCCCGGGATGGCGGTGCTCGAGCTCGGTAGCGCGCCGGGTGGCTGGACGCAGTACGCGGCCGAGCGGGTGGGCCCGACGGGGCGGATCGTCGCGTCGGACATCCTCCCCATGGACGCGGTGGGTGACGTCACGTTCGTGAGAGGGGATTTTACCGAGAACGCCGTGTGCGAGGCGATCGAGCGGGCGCTGGGGCCCGATGGGTGCGATCTTGTCATCTCGGACATGGCGCCCAACTTGTCCGGGGTGCCCTCGAGCGATCAGGCGCGGGCGATGGCCCTTGCGGAACTCGCGCTCGATACCGCGCTCCGCGTATTGAACCCGGGCGGCGCGTTCGTGACGAAGGTGTTCCAGGGTGAAGGATTCGACGGGTTCACGGCTGCGCTCGGAGCGGGGTTCGGGAGCGTGAAGACGAGGAAGCCGGACGCGTCCCGGGCACGAAGCCGGGAGGTCTATCTGGTGGCAAGGAACTTGATATGATCATCGGTCCGGCCGATCGATCTGCACATTCGTCCGCGGCCTCCGGTCGCGGTAGCGCGGTTCCGGCCGCGGTGATCCGAGTTCGGACGAGCGTCCGGCTCTGCGAGGTAACTCCTTGAGCGACTTACTGAAAAACGTCCTGCTATGGGTGTTTATCGCGGTCATCCTGATGACCGTGTTCAACAACCTCGGCGGGGAGCGGCAGGCGCCCGATACCATCGCGTACTCGGACTTCCTGCAGAGCGTGAAGACCGGTTCCGTGGACCAGCTCCGCTTCGACGGCGTGGAAATCACCGGCACGCACGAAGGTGGGAAGCCGTTCACGACCTACAGTCCCGAAACGGACAACAGTTCACTGATCGGCGAGCTGGACCGGGCCGGCGTCGACTTCGCCCGCGTCCCGCCCGAGAACCCGTCGCTGCTGCTCAACATCCTGATCAGCTGGTTCCCCTTCATCCTGCTGATCGGCCTGTGGATCTTCTTCATGCGGCAGATGCAGGGCGGTGGCGGTGGCCGCGGCGCGATGAGCTTCGGCAAGAGCAAGGCGAAGCTGTTGAACGAGGACCAGGTCAAGGTCACGTTCGCGGACGTCGCCGGGGTCGAGGAAGCGAAGGACGAGGTGTCGGAGCTGGTCGAGTTCCTGCGCGATCCGGGCAAGTTCCAGAAGCTCGGCGGCAAGATCCCGCGCGGCGTGCTCATGGTCGGCTCGCCGGGTACCGGCAAGACGCTCCTCGCCAAAGCCATCGCCGGCGAGGCCAAGGTGCCGTTCTTCACGATCTCCGGTTCGGACTTCGTCGAGATGTTCGTCGGCGTCGGCGCGAGCCGGGTGCGCGACATGTTCGAGCAGGCGAAGAAGCACTCGCCCTGCATCATCTTCATCGACGAGATCGACGCGGTCGGTCGGCACCGGGGCGCGGGTCTCGGGGGCGGTCACGACGAGCGCGAGCAGACCCTGAACCAGCTGCTGGTCGAGATGGACGGGTTCGAGGGCAACGAGGGCGTCATCGTGATCGCGGCCACCAACCGGCCGGACGTGCTCGACCCGGCGCTGCTGCGTCCCGGTCGCTTCGACCGCCAGGTCGTGGTGCCCCTGCCAGACGTGCGCGGACGCGAGCAGATTCTCCGCGTTCACATGGCCAAGGTGCCGCTCGCCGACGACGTCAAGCCGGAACTCATCGCGCGCGGCACGCCCGGCTTCTCCGGCGCGGACCTCGCCAACCTCGTCAACGAGGCGGCCCTGTTCGCGGCACGCGCCGACGAGCGGCAGGTCGACATGGACGACTTCGAGCGCGCCAAGGACAAGATCATGATGGGCGCGGAGCGCAAGTCCATGGTGATGAACGAGGCGGAGAAGAAGCTCACCGCGTATCACGAGGCCGGGCACGCGATCGTCGGGCGACTCGTCCCGGATCACGACCCGGTCTACAAGGTCAGCATCATCCCGCGGGGACGCGCGCTCGGCATCACCATGTTCCTGCCCGAGGAAGACAAGTACAGTCGCAGCAAGGTCGCGCTCGAGAGCCAGATCTCGACGCTGTACGGCGGCCGGGTGGCGGAGGAGCAGATCTTCGGTGCCGAGAAGGTCACGACCGGCGCCTCGAACGACATCGAGCGGGCCACCGAGATCGCTCGCAACATGGTCACGCGCTGGGGTCTGTCGGACAAGCTCGGGCCGCTCGCCTACATGGAGGAGGAGGGCGAGGTGTTCCTCGGTCGTTCCTCGGGCAAGCAGTCCTCGATGTCGGTCGACACCGCGAAGGTGATCGACGAGGAGATGCGCGACATCATCGACCGCAACTACAAGCGGGCGGAGAAGATCCTCGGCGAGAACGAGGACATCCTGCACGCGATGTCGGAGGCGCTGATGAAGTACGAGACGATCGATCTCGGTCAGATCGATCAGCTCATGGATCGCGAGGAACCCGGTCCGCCCGCGGACTGGACCAACGACAGCCCGAACGACGGCGGTCCCAAGCCGCCGCCGGCCGCGCCGAAGCACGACGGCTCCGAGAACGACGTGGTCGGTGGTCCGTCGAAGCCGGCCGGCGAAGGTCCGGGAGACGACGTCATCGATCCCTCGCCCGTGCGCTGAGGGCGGTCCGGGCAGCCCGGAGGCTTCGGCCTGCGGGCCGCCTCGATCAGCGTCGACAGGTAGACCACAAGGGCCGCTCTCGCGGCCCTTGTCGCGAGTGGACGGCGAGATCGAGCGGTCGGGCACGCGCGGGAAGTGTCTACCGTCTATCATTCACGGCTCCGCGCCGCCCCGTGTCCGTGCGCTCGCCCGAGTCGGCCTTGCTCCGTGACAGCCCGAGATTCCAGCCCGATGGTCGTCGACTGTGGCGGACGCCCGCTCGTTCTCGATCGGCCGCGCGTGATGGGCATCTTGAACGTGACCCCCGATTCCTTCTCCGACGGCGGTCGTCACGAGCTGCCGGACGCGGCCTTCGCGCACGCGCGCCGGCTGGTCGAGGAGGGGGCGGACATCGTCGACGTGGGCGGCGAATCCACGCGCCCCGGCGCGACGCCGGTACCCCTGGACGACGAGCTGCGGCGCGTGCTGCCGGTGATCGAGCGCATCGTCGCGGAGCTCGACACCATCGTCTCGATAGACACCAGTCGCCCGGAGGTGATGGCGGCGGCGGCAGGGGCCGGGGCGGGGCTCGTCAATGACGTGCGCGCGCTCGGCGCGCCGGGTGCGCTCGAGGTCGCGGCGGAGTCGGGTCTCGGCATCTGCCTGATGCACATGCGGGGCGAGCCGGGCGACATGCAGCAGGCGCCGGTCTACCGCGATGTCGTCGCCGAGGTGCGCGGATTTCTCGCCGGTCGCCGCGCGGCCTGCCTGGCGGCGGGAATCGACGCGTCGCGGCTGATGGTCGATCCGGGATTCGGCTTCGGCAAGACGCTGGAACACAACCTCCGCCTGTTGAACGGGCTCGGCATGTTCGGCGAGCTGGGGCCGGTCCTGGTCGGTCTTTCCCGGAAAGGCATGATCGGTGCGTTGATCGGTGACCCGGCAGCCGAGCGCGTCAACGGCTCGGTGGCCGGGGCCTTGTACGCCGTCGCTCAGGGGGCTTCCCTGGTGCGGGTCCACGACGTCGGCCCGACGGTACGCGCCCTCGCCGTGTGGCACGGGGCGGCAACCGGGCACGCGCGGACATGAACACGATTGACAGTGCGGCGACGCACGGAACAGGGCGGCGGAACGATGGCTAGAGAGTTCTTCGGAACGGACGGGATACGCGGGCGGGTCGGGGTACACCCGATGACCGCCGAGGTCGTGATGAAGCTCGGCTGGGCGGCCGGCACGGTGCTCGCCTCCAAGGGCAACCGCCAGGTACTGATCGGCAAGGACACCCGCATCTCGGGCTACCTGTTCGAGTCGGCGCTGGAGGCGGGACTGGCCTCGGCGGGCATCGACAGTCGCATGCTCGGGCCCATGCCGACACCCGCCGTCGCCTACTTGACGCGCACCTTCCGCGCGGCCGCGGGCATCGTGATCAGTGCCTCGCACAACCCCTTCTGGGACAACGGGTTGAAGTTCTTCTCGACCGAGGGTACGAAGTTGCCGGACGAGACCGAGCTCGAGATCGAGGCGATGATGCTGGAGCCGATGACCACGGTCGATTCGGCCGACCTCGGTCGTGCCCGACGCGTCGACGACGCCGCAGGCCGCTACATCGAGTTCTGCAAGAGCACCTTCCCGTCCGGGCTGCGACTCGGCGGCATGAAGATCGTCATCGATTCGGCCAACGGCGCGGCCTACCACATCGCCCGCGAGGTCTTCCGCGAACTCGGCGCGACGGTGGTGTCCGTCGGCGCCGAGCCGGACGGACTCAACATCAACAAGGAGTGCGGGGCCACGGCCCCGGACAACCTCAGGGCGCATGTGCTGCTCGAGCGCGCGGACGTCGGTATCGCGCTCGACGGCGACGGTGACCGGCTGATCATGGTCGATCATCGCGGCGAGATCGTCGACGGCGACGAGATCCTGTACGTGCTCGCCAAGGCCCGCAAGGGGAACGACACGCTGGTCGGTGGAGTGGCCGGGACGCTGATGACCAACCTGGCGCTCGAGCATGCCTTCGACGGCATGGGCATCCCGTTCCGCCGGGCAGGTGTCGGTGACCGCTTCGTGCTCGAGCTTCTCAAGGAGGAAGGCTGGCAGCTCGGCGGCGAGAACTCGGGGCACATCATCTGTCTGGACCGGGTCACGACCGGCGATGCGATCGTCGCCGCGCTCGCCGTGCTCGCGGTGATGAAGGAGACCGGGGACTCGCTGTCGCGCCTGCGCTCGGACATGCAGCTCTACCCGCAGGTGCTCGTCAACGTGCCGGTCAAGGCGCGCGTCGATCTGGCGGGCAACGGCCCGATAGAGGCGGCCCTGAAGGCTGCCGAGACGCGCCTGGCCGGCAACGGGCGGGTGTTGCTGCGCCCCTCCGGCACCGAGCCGCTGGTGCGCGTGATGGTCGAGGGCAAGGATGCGGCAGAGGTGACGGCGATCTGCAACGACGTCGCGCGCGTGGTGGCCGAGTCGCTCGATTGACGCTGGCCGGCACGCTTGCTGGACGGGCCGGGGGCGGGAGGAGTATTCTTCCGCGCCTTTCGAGTGGACCGGACCCGAGGTGAGCGCGTGAGCACGAGACAGACCCTGGTCGCCGGCAACTGGAAGCTGAACGGGACGCGCGAGTCCGTGGTCGCACTGGCCGGGGCCGTGGCCGCGGGGGCCTCGACGGCGGGTTGCCGCATCGTCGTCTGCCCGGTGGGCATTCATCTGGACATCGTCGGCGAGGCGCTCGGCGGCTCGCCGGTGGCCCTCGGTGCGCAGAACTGCAGCGAACGGTCTTCCGGTGCGTTCACCGGCGAGGTCGCCGCCCCCATGCTCGCCGAGTCGGGCTGCCGCTACGTGATCGTCGGCCATTCCGAGCGCCGCGCCCTGTACGGCGAGACGAGCGAGCAGGTCGCGAGCAAGGCGCTCGCCGTGCAGGCAGCCGGGATGACGCCGATCTTCTGCGTCGGCGAGACGCTGGACGAGCGCGAGGCCGGACGAGTCGAGGCGGTGGTGGGCGAGCAGCTCGATGCGTTGCTGGAACCACAGGGGGCGGCCGCCTTCGAACGGCTGATCGTGGCCTACGAGCCGGTCTGGGCGATCGGGACCGGCAAGACCGCCTCGCCGGAGGAGGCTCAGGACGTTCATCGTCTCATCCGTGAGCGCGTGTCGGCGAAGGATGCCGGGACGGGCGCGGGTCTCGTGATCCTCTACGGTGGCAGCGTCAAGCCCGACAACGCGGCGACCCTGTTCGGCCAGCCCGACATCGACGGCGGTCTGATCGGTGGCGCGGCGCTCGACGCCGACGCCTTTCTCGCGATCTGCCGCGCGGCCGGCTGACCGACACACCCTATCTTCTCGTTGTTCCGGAATCCCTGATGCAATCCATCGCGCTCGTCATCCATGTCCTTCTCGCCATCGGCGTCATCGGCCTCGTGCTGATCCAGCACGGCAAGGGCGCCGACGCCGGCGCCGCTTTCGGTAGCGGCGCGTCCGCGACCGTGTTCGGCTCGCGCGGCTCTGCCTCCTTCCTGACGCGCGCGACCACGATGCTCGCCGGCGCCTTCTTCCTCACGAGCCTGATGCTGTTCTATCTCGCGGCCAACCGGGACGGCAACGTTCGCTCGGTCACCGACGGCGTGTCCGTCGTCGACGATGTAGCGCCCGTGGCGGTACCGGCGGCCGAAGGCGATCTGCCGGGCGGCGTCGAGGCCGATATCGAAGCGCCGGTCGTCGTGGACGATGCGCCGGCGGCCGAGGTCGAGCCGGTCGAGGGAGCGAGCGCCGCGGATGCGCCGGCGGCCGACGATCTGCCGCCGCCCGCGGACTGAGCCGAGGGCACACCCGCCGCTGGAAGTACGCTATAGTCCGCGGCCGGTCGAGGGACCTCATTCCTCGTGACGGTCTCGGGCACGTTGCCCGACGCCTCGACCGAACGGCCCGCGTCGCCGCGACGGGGCCCATTGCACGTACTCGCCGACGTGGTGGAATTGGTAGACACGCTATCTTGAGGGGGTAGTGGCGAAAGCTGTCCCGGTTCGAGTCCGGGCGTCGGCACTCTACTTTAAGAAAATGCCTTATTTTTCATATGCTTAAGGCATTTTTTCTTTTTCTTAAACTGGACTTTAAGAACGCTCAGCTTTATTTGTCTTGAGGTCCACTTTCGATCTATCCCTTCAAGATCAGTAGTTTATGAAGGCTCGGTTCGCCATCCGGCTTTCGCAAGCTGGTGTGGCAACTGCCGCTTCTTGAGTGTCTACGCCTCAACCACGCCTGGGTGCCGTCAGATCCCCTTGGGCGAGGACATACCAAGCGGGCTTGGTGATCGGGTCTCCTGCGAGCTGTCAGAGTCCTGTGCGGCCATCTCGATGGCTGGAGTCGTCCTCTCACTATTCGAACATCTACAAGGACGCTGTAGACTTCGAAACTCGGGCAGATGCTTGAAGCTTGGGGCAGTGCCGACGGAGTGCACGTGATGAGCGAGGCGAGCGATCTGAGGCCGTCGTTGAAGGTCTTGGAAGAAGAGACGAAGCGGATTCGGTTGGAGAACGAGCTGGCACTTGCGAAGGAGCTGCAAGCCACTTTGGCCAGGGGATTGGTCGCGGCTCCGGACGAGCGGAGCGTAAGCTCAGGGATGTGGGGGGAGGTCCGGAAGCTGGCGTTGCCAGCTCTCGCTATGACCGTCTTCACGATTGCGGCTCTTTGCGCAACCATCTACTTCGTGAACCTGACCGTCAAGCTGATGGCGGCGTAGATCCTCGATACGCTGGCGCCGAACACATTGTGTTGCTCGGCGCACATCCCAATCATGGTTGTTGTCGAGAAGGTGTTGGGCTCAGCGTGTGTCACGCGTGATATCGCACCCACGTACACGCAGCAGTAGTCCCGTCGAGCACGTCACACGTGGACTTTTCCGAGCGCGACACAGCACTTGCAAGGCTTGTTGCTTGCTATAAGATGGTGCTCGTGGCGGGAGTCGAACCCGCAAATCCCGGCTAGGATGGCGGTTTTCAAGACCGCTGCGTTTACCGATTTTCGCCACACGAGCAGTATCTGTAGTGGTGGAGCGCAGGGGAATCGAACCCCTGGGAGTCAAGGTGGGTAGCCAGCCTCCCGAACCAATCGCGCCCCGCATGCATGTCCCCGAGGCCCGGCTTGCCGGGCCTCATCTATTTCATGAGCTGCCCTCCTTCTTCTGACGTTCGTTCTTGATGAACATGTCGATCATGCTGGCGGCCATCTCCCAGTCAGCCCCCTCCAGTGTGCTCGGCAGGGCCAGCGTGATAGGCCCGTGGCCTGGCAGCGTGATCGAGAAGCTGTCTGCAGGGACGGCTGCAGGGGTGGAGTCAATGGATGGTGACGACACTGCCGGCGCCGGAGCGGGCGGCGGCTCTTCCGTAGCCACTTCTTGATCGGCGCTGCGCACTTCGGCGACCTCATCTGCGCTTACGGCGATCAGTTCGGCGACCTCAAGGTACTTCAGCAAAAGCTCAACGCGCGGCATGTGCTCGGCCTCGGCGCCAGCCATTTGGCCAAGATCAATCAGTAGAGCGTGTTTCCTGGCGGTCGAGCGAACGGCCAAGCAGGTGAGAACGTGGTCGCCGAACCACGACTTTCGCAGGATGGGGGCGAGTCTCTTTCCAGCCGAAGGTGGGTCGAGTCGGTACGCCTGCGCGTACTCGAATACCTCGCTACACGGAACGAACTTCCTGCCTTCGCGCTTCAGCAGACCGGAGCCTCGGAAGAACTCGTTGGACAGGCTTACTGTGTCGCGTCCAAGATGTGCCGTGCTGGCCGCAAGGTTGACGTCTACCAGCTTCTTCTCGTCGCCGGACGCCGCTGCATACGCTCTGAGGATGGCCAGCTGCGTCTCTAGCTTGGAGCGGTCCGTCGGTAGAGCCTTCTTGAATTTGAACGGCGAGGAGCGCGGAGCTGTGGCCCGGCTCGTAACCGAGTCCGACTCGGCTACGCCCGCGAGATCGGCGTCGTGATCTGGCTGGTCGGTGGAGTCCATCATGTCGAATACCGGCTAGGGTGGATGCGGCTGAGCGGATGCTAGCGGAGCCGCGCATGAAAAACAACAGTCGCTCAACGAAAACAACGCAGCCTCGCTCGGCTGAGTTGCTTCTTCGGCGTGTCGCAGGCGTTCTTCGTTCAGCGCCGCCCGCCGCCAGGCTGCACCGTTGCTGTCCGATCGCCAGCCCTTAGTCGGCCTGACGGCGTCAACCCGTGCCGTGCGATGTGCTCGATCTCTCTTCTGCCCGCGCGGCATGCGCTGGCTCGTTCCGCGCATCAGCCGAGTGTTCCCGCGTCTCCATCCTTCGCGCGCACGAGCGCGTTCACGACGCGTGTGCCGTTTGCGAGGTGGCAGCGAGAAGAGGAGGTCGCGAAGAGCGTCCGGCATCTAGTCAAGTCGGCCTGCGGTGGCAACGTCAGAAGTGCGGCACGCCCAGAACACGCCTGGCACCCCTGAGAGCTGCAGTTCTCCTTCGCTTTCAAGTCCGGGCGTCGGCACCAACTCGGGATCGTCCCGAATCCCCTCTGCGGGACATGGACGGCCTACTCGCATCGCTCGTGCCGTCGCCGAGCAGATTGCCGCCCGCCCTCGAATACCGGTACGCTTTCTGCGATAATTCCGGGGCTCGGGACCGCGGCGCGCGGGATCTCATCCGACCCGCCCATCGCGCCGTATCGGTCCCCGCACAGGCATCCCCACGACCCGGAGTCCCCGCGTGCTGGCCAACTACTTCCCCGTCCTGATGTTCATCGCCATCGGTCTGGCGATGGGCGTGGTCCTCTTGTCCGTGGGGCGCCTCGCCGGTCCGTCCAACCCCACGAAGGAGAAGAACTCTCCGTACGAGTGCGGTTTCGAGGCCTTCGAGGACGCACGGATGAAGTTCGACGTCCGCTATTACCTGGTCGCGATCCTGTTCATCATCTTCGATCTGGAGATCGCCTTCCTCATTCCCTGGGCGGTGACGCTGGACACGATCTCCGGTGCGGCCTTCGCGGCGATGGCCATCTTCCTGTTCATCCTCGTCATAGGGTTCATCTACGAGTGGAAGAAGGGCGCTCTCGAATGGGAATGAGCGGCGCGTTACCCTGATACCGGGCATCCGTACAGACTTTTCAGATCGACCCTTCGAGAGGAATCTGCCGCACAGGCTATGCAGTACCGCCCCTCTCAAGACTGACCTTTCCAGGACCGGCGAGCGATCACATGGGCATAGAAGGCGTACTCGAGGAAGGCTTCGTCACGACCTCGGCGGACAAGCTCGTCAACTGGGCGCGTACCGGATCGATGTGGCCGATGACCTTCGGACTGGCCTGCTGCGCCGTCGAGATGATGCACGCCGGCGCCGCACGCTATGACCTGGACCGCTTCGGCGTCATCTTCCGCCCCTCGCCGCGGCAGTCCGACGTGATGATCGTCGCCGGCACGCTCGTCAACAAGATGGCGCCGGCCCTCCGCAAGGTCTACGACCAGATGCCGGACCCGAAGTGGGTCATCTCGATGGGTTCCTGCGCGAACGGTGGCGGCTACTACCACTACTCCTACGCGGTCGTCCGTGGCTGCGACCGGATCGTGCCGGTGGACGTCTATGTGCCGGGCTGCCCGCCGACGGCCGAAGCGCTGCTCTACGGCATCCTGCAACTGCAGCAGAAGATCCGCACGACCGACACGATCGCGCGCTAGACGCGCCCCGCTCACGCCCTGCCGCCCCTTCGAGACGCCGCGAGAGACGCATGTCGACAGCCCAGTCCCAGCACATGACCGCCCGGCTCGACGCTCGACTGGAGCGTCTCCAGGCCGCGTTCCCGTCGAACGCGAGCATCGCGCCCTCGCTCGACCTGATCACGATGGAAGTCGCGGCAACCGATCTGATCGAGGTCGTCACGACGCTCCGCGACGACCCCTCGCTCGCCTACCGCCAGCTGAGCGACCTGTGCGGCGTCGACTACGCGACCTACGGCGACGACGAGTGGTCGACGGCGACCGAGGGCACGGCGAGTTTCAGCCGGGCGGTCGATGCCTCCTCGGTCGGGCGACTGACCTTCGACACGGCGCTGGAGTTGCCCGAGCGCGACCGCCCGCGTTTCGTCGTGGTCACGCACTTCCTGTCGATGGAACACAACTCGCGCCTGCGCGTGCGCTGCGCGGCACCGGACGACGATCTGCCCATGGTCCCTTCGCTGACGAGCGTGTTCTCGGCGGCGAACTGGTACGAGCGCGAGGCCTTCGACCTGTTCGGCATCCTGTTCGACGGCCACGACGATCTTCGTCGCCTGCTGACCGACTACGGCTTCACCGGGCACCCGTTCCGCAAGGACTTCCCGCTGATCGGTAACGTCGAGATGCGCTACGACCCGGTCAAGGGGCGGGTGGTCTACGAGCCGGTCAGCATCGAGCCGCGCGTGCTGGTGCCGCGCGTCATCCGCGACGATGGCCGCTACGTGACGGGCGACGAGGCGAAGCCCGACGACGCGGCGAAGACGGCGCCGCCCGCGGCAGGGTCCGCGCCGACCTCGCCGGCGACCCCTGTTTCGAAGAGCTGATCCGATGCCCGAGATACGCAACTACACGCTGAACTTCGGCCCGCAGCATCCCGCGGCGCACGGCGTGCTGCGCCTGGTGCTCGAGATGGACGGCGAGGTCGTCGAGCGGGCCGACCCGCATATCGGGCTGCTGCATCGCGGCACAGAGAAGCTGGCCGAGAGCAAGCCCTACAACCAGTCGATCGGCTACATGGACCGGCTCGACTACGTCTCCATGATGTGCAACGAGCATGGCTACGTGATGGCCATCGAGAAGCTGCTCGGGGTCGAGGCGCCGATCCGCGCGCAGTACATCCGGACGATGTTCGACGAGATCACCCGCATCCTCAACCACTTGATGTGGCTCGGTGCGCACGGGCTCGACGTCGGTGCCATGTCGGTCTTCCTGTACTGCTTCCGCGAACGCGAGGACCTGATGGACTGCTACGAGGCGGTCTCGGGGGCACGCCTGCATTCCTCCTACTACCGTCCCGGTGGCGTCAACCGCGATCTGCCGGACACGATGCCGCGCTACGTCGAGGGTCGGTTCACGAGCAAGTCCGCGGCGGCGAAGCTGAACCGCAACCGCGAAGGCTCGCTGCTCGACTTCATCGACGACTTCACCGACCGCTTCCCGAAGTGCGTCGACGAGTACGAGACGCTCCTGACCGACAACCGCATCTGGAAGCAGCGGCTGGTCGGCATCGGCGTGGTCACGCCCGAACGGGCGACCGAGCTCGGCTTCACCGGGCCGATGCTCCGCGGTTCGGGCATCGAGTGGGACCTGCGCAAGAAGCAGCCCTACGAGGTCTATGACCGCGTCGACTTCGATATCGCGGTCGGCACCAACGGCGACAGCTACGACCGCTACCTCGTGCGCATCGAGGAGATGCGCCAGTCGAACCGCATCATCGAGCAGTGCGTCGAATGGCTGCGTGCCAACCCCGGCCCCGTGCAGATCGACGACCACAAGATCGCCGTACCCAAGCGCTCGGCCATGAAGGGCGACATGGAAAGCCAGATCCATCACTTCAAGCTGTTCACCGAAGGCTTCTGCCTGCCGGAGGGCGAGTCGTACGCCGCCGTCGAGCATCCGAAGGGCGAGTTCGGTTGCTACCTCGTCTCCGACGGTGCCAACAAGCCCTATCGCGTCAAGATCCGCGCCGCGGGTTTCGCGCATCTCGCGGCCTTCGACGAGATGGTGCGGGGTCACATGCTGTCCGACGTGGTCGCGATCATCGGCACGCAGGACATCGTGTTCGGGGAGATCGATCGATGAGCGCCGTACCGAGCGACGTGACGCTGCCGGATCCGGCTAGCGTGCTGAACGCGCACTCGATCGAGGAGATCGAGGGCTGGATGGCCCGCTATCCCGACGAGCGCAAGGCGAGCGCGGTGCTCGGCGCACTCTCGATCGCGCAGCATCAGAACCAGGGATGGTTGTCGGTCGAACTGATGGACGCGGTCGCGGCCAAGCTCGAGATGTCGCCGATCGCGGTCTACGAGGTCGCGAGCTTCTACTCGATGTTCGAGACCCGTCCGGTCGGTCGCCACTGCGTGGCGATCTGCACCAACATCAGCTGCATGCTGATGGGCTCGGACACGATCGTGAATCACGTGGAGAAGAAGTTCGGCATACGCCTGGGCGAGTCCACGCCGGACGGGCGCATCTTCCTGAAGGTCGAGGAGGAGTGCCTCGCCGCCTGCGCCGGCGGACCGATGATGCAAGTGAATCACGCCTATCACACGGATCTCACGCCGGAGACGGTGGACGGGATCCTCGACGCGCTCGATTGAGCCGCGCCGAACCGAGTCGAACGGAAACCCACCGATCATGAGCGACGCACGCACGCGCTTCCTCGCGCTGAAGGAGGAGAAGGGCGGTCACCCGGAGACGGCGGCGAATGCGCCGATGAACCAGGTCGTCTACACCACCCTCGGCCACGACACCCCGTGGAGCTACGAGACCTATCTCGACGTCGGCGGCTATCAGGCCTGGCAGCGGATCGTCGACGACGGTCTGTCGCCCGACGACGTCGTGCAGATCGTCAAGGACTCGGGGCTTCGCGGTCGGGGCGGCGCGGGCTTCCCGACGGGGCTCAAGTGGAGCTTCATGCCGAAGGCTGGCGGCCAGAGCTACTTCGTCGTCAACTCCGACGAGTCCGAGCCCGGCACCTGCAAGGATCGGGACATCCTGCGCTTCAACCCGCATGCGCTGGTCGAGGGCATGCTGATCGGCTGCTACGCGATCCGCGCGAGCGTCGGCTACAACTACATGCGCGGCGAGTTCATGCACGAGGTGTACACGAACTTCTGCCAGGCGGTCGAGGATGCGCGCACGCACGGCTGGATGGGCAAGGACATCCGCGGCAAGGGGATCGACATCGACGTCATCCCGACGCTCGGCGCCGGCGCCTACATCTGTGGCGAGGAGACCGCGCTGCTCGAGAGTCTCGAGGGGAAGAAGGGCCAGCCGCGCTTCAAGCCGCCGTTCCCGGCGGGCTTCGGCCTGTACGGCCGACCGACGACCATCAACAACACCGAGTCGGTCGCCTCGGTCCCCTCGATCGTCCGGAACGGGGCGAGCTGGTTCAAGGACATGGGCATCGAGACGGCGGGCGGGCAGAAGTGCTTCTCGGTCTCGGGCCACGTGGCGAAGCCCGGCAACTTCGAGATCAACCTCGGCACGCCGTTCGCCACCCTGCTCGAGCTCGCCGGCGGCATGAAGGACGGCATCCCGCTGAAGGCGGTCATTCCCGGCGGCTCGTCGGTGCCGGTCGTGCCCGGCGACACGATGATGACGATCGACATGGACTACGACTCGATCGCCAAGGGCGCGGGCTCGATGCTCGGTTCGGGCGCGGTCATCGTCATGAACGAGACGACCGACATGGTGCAGGCGCTGCGGCGCATCTCGCGCTTCTACTGGTCGGAGTCCTGTGGTCAGTGCACGCCGTGTCGCGAGGGCACGGGCTGGCTGTACCGGATGCTGACGCGCATCGTCGAGGGCCAGGGCCAGCCCGAGGATATCGCCAAGCTCGAGGACGTGGCCGGCAAGATCGCCGGTCGCACGATCTGCGCGCTCGGCGATGCCGCGGCGATGCCCGTGCAGAGTTTCGTCAAGCACTACCGGCACGAATTCGAGTACTACATCGCCAACGGCCGCAGTCTGGTCGGCGAGACCCTCGGCGCAGCGGCCTAGTGCCACACGTGCCCGACATGCACCACCGCCTGCAAGGCCCCCGGCCGATCGGCCCCGACCCGCGAGCGATCCGATGAGCGACGACGAAGTGAACATCACCGTCGACGGCAAGCCGCTGACGGCTCGCCGCGGCCAGATGCTGATCGAGGTCACCGACGCGGCGGGCGTGGACGTGCCGCGATTCTGCTATCACCGCAAGCTTTCGGTCGCGGCGAACTGCCGCATGTGTCTGGTCGAGGTCGAGAAGGCCCCGAAGCCGTTGCCTGCCTGTGCGACACCGGTCATGCCGGACATGGTCGTGCACACCGCCTCGAAGCTCGCCCGCGACGCGCAGAAGGGCACGATGGAGTTCCTGCTCATCAACCACCCGCTCGACTGCCCGATCTGCGATCAGGGCGGGCAGTGCGAGCTGCAGGACGTGGCCATGGGCTACGGCAACGGCGCCTCGCAGTACACCGAAGGCAAGCGTGTCGTGTTCGACAAGTACATCGGTCCGCTGATCGCGACCGCCATGACGCGCTGCATTCACTGCACGCGCTGCGTGCGCTTCGGCGAGGAAATCGCGGGCGTGCGCGAACTCGGCATGACCGGACGTGGCGAGAACTCGCGCATCGGCACCTACATCGCGAAGGCGGTGGTGTCGGAGGTGTCCGGAAACGTGATCGACCTCTGCCCCGTGGGCGCGCTGACCGAACGGCCTTCGCGTTACACCGCCCGCGCCTGGGAGCTGAGGCAGCAGCCGTCTATCGCCCCGCACGATTCGGTCGGCTCCAGCATCTCGGTCCACCTCGACGGACAGACCGTCAACCGCGTGGTGCCGCGCGACAACGAGTCGGTCAACGAGGTCTGGATCTCTGACCGTGACCGCTTCTCGTACGCGGGGCTGCGCAGCCCCGATCGGGCGACGACGCCGCTGGTGCGCATCGACGGTCAGCTCGAGCCGACCGACTGGCAGACCGCGCTGACGGCGGCCGCCCGCTTCCTGAAGGGGGACGGCGATCAGCTCGGCGTGCTGGCCTCGCCGACCGTGACCCTCGAGGAGCTGTACCTCGCGCAGAAATTCGGCCGCGCGCTCGGCTCCCCGCACATCGATCACCGGCTCGGGCAGTCGGACTTCTCGGGCCAGGACGCGGCCCCCGCGATGCCCTGGCTCGGCATGACGCTGGCCGACCTGGAGACGCTGGACACGGCCTTCTTCGTCGGCTCGAACCTCCGCAAGGATCAGCCGATCGCCGCGCTGCGGCTCAGGAAGGCGGCGCTGAAGGGCGCACACGTGAGTTTTCTGAATCCGCGTCACTTCCCGCTGCATTTCGATGCGGCGGAGCTCGTGACGACACGCAGCGACCGCATGGTCGAGGAACTCGTCGCCGTCGCACGCGCCGCCGGGGCGGACCTGAGCGGCATGGATGGCGCGCCCGATGCGGGCGAGGACGGTCCCGGGCGCGAGCGCGCAGGCCGCATCGCGGACGCCCTCTCGTCGGGCGAGCGGAGCGCGGTCTTCCTCGGCAACATCGCGGTCAGTCATCCCGGCTACGCGCAGCTCGCGTTCGTCGCGAACCGATTGGCGAAGGCCACCGGCGCCACGCTGGCCATGCTGCCCGAGCGCGCCAACACGGCCGGCGCCTGGCTTGCCGGTGCAGTCCCGCACCGCGGGCCCGGTGGACAGGCCGCGGACCAGGTCGGGATGGACGCACGAGCGATGCTCGAGCAGCCGCGCGAACGCTACCTGCTCGTCGGCACCGAACTCGAGCTGGACGCGTTCGATCCGTCGCGGGCCGTGGCCGCACTGGGTGCCGCCCGTGGCGTCGTCAGCCTGAGTGCCTTCCTCTCGGACGGCCTGCGCGAGCATGCCGACGTGGTGCTGCCCGTCGCGACCTTCACCGAAACGTTCGGCACCTATGTCAACGCGACCGGCACGTGGCAGAGCGCCAAGGGCATGGTGCCTCCGCCGGGTGATGCACGGCCCGCGTGGAAGGTGTTCAGGGTGCTGGCCGAGGCACTGGAGGTCGAAGGCTTGTCCCACGATTCCCCGGAAGCGGTCACCCGCGAGTTGCAGGGACTGTGCGATGGCGTCGTACTCGGCAACCTGACGACTGTCGATCGCGTGCCGGCGTTCGACGCTAGCTCCGCCGAAGCGCTGCTGCGTGCCGGCGAGACACCGATCCACGCGGTGGACCCGCTGGTGCGACGCTCCCTGCCGCTGCAGAAGTCGCTCGACGGACGCCAGGCGGTCGCGACGATGGGGCAGGCCGAGTGGTCGCGCATCGGGCTCGGCGACGCCGGCGGTGCCCGCGTCTCTCTCCGCCAGGGTGGCGGGAGCGTGACGCTCGACGCGGCACTCGACGACGGCGTGCCCGAAGGCTCGATCTGGGTACCGGCAGGACTCCCCGAGACGGCCGCCCTCGGCGCGCTCTTCGGACCGATAGAGGCCAGCCGCGCCGAGCCGCTGCCGAGCGGTGGCGGGGCGGCGGAATCCGTCGTCGCGGCACCGGAGCGATAGGCCGTGGATGCACTGATACTGACCGTCACGACGCTGCTCAAGATCGTCGCGATCCTGATCCCGCTCATTCTCTGCGTGGCCTACCTGACGCTGGCCGAACGCAAGGTCATCGGCGCGATGCAGAACCGGATGGGCCCGAACCGGGTCGGCTTCCAGGGACTGGGCCAGCCGTTCGCGGACGTGTTCAAGCTCCTCCTGAAGGAGATCATCGTCCCGACCAACGCGTCGCGCTTCCTGTTCCTGACCGCGCCGATCCTGTCGCTCGCCCCCGCGCTCGCCGCCTGGGCGGTCATTCCGTTCTCGGACGGCATGGTCCTCGCGGACGTCAACGCGGGGGTGCTGTATGTCCTCGCGATGACGTCGATCGGCGTCTACGGCGTCATCATCGCGGGCTGGGCCTCGAACTCGAAGTACGCCTTCCTCGGTTCGATGCGCTCGGCGGCACAGATCGTCGCCTACGAGATCGCGATGGGCTTCGCGCTCATCGGTGTGCTGATGATGGCGGGCAGCCTGAACCTCGGAGACATCGTCCGGGCGCAGTCCGGCGGCTTCTTCAACTGGTACCTCTTCCCGCTGTTCCCGCTCGCCATCGTGTATTTCATCTCCGGTGTCGCCGAGACCAACCGCGCCCCGTTCGACGTGGCCGAGGGCGAGAGCGAGATCGTGGCGGGCTTCCACGTCGACTACTCGGGCGCGGCCTTCGCGACGTTCTTCCTGGCCGAGTACGCCAACATGATCATGATCTCGGCGCTGATGTCGATCATGTTCCTCGGCGGCTGGCTGTCGCCGATGGACGGCGTCGGCGACGGCATCTGGTGGTTCCTCGGGAAGACGGCGCTGGTGCTGTTCTTCTTCCTCTGGCTCCGCGCGACCTTCCCGCGCTACCGCTACGACCAGATCATGCGGCTCGGCTGGAAGGTGTTCATCCCGGTGACGATCGTCTGGATCGCCGTGGTGGGCTTCGCCATCTGGTTCGACGTCAGCCCCTGGTTCGACCGGGTTCGCTGACCGATTCGCCGACAGAACACCGACGCCTCCCCACCGTGGCGGCACGAGAGACGAACGATGACCGGACAGATCGCCAACTACATCAAGAGCTTCACCCTGTGGGAGCTGTTGAAGGGCATGTCACTGACGGGCAAGTACTTCGTCAAGGGCAGTGTCACGATCCAGTACCCCGAGGAGAAGACGCCGCAGTCGCACCGCTTCCGCGGCCTGCACGCGCTGCGTCGCTACCCGAACGGCGAGGAGCGCTGCATCGCCTGCAAGCTCTGCGAGGCGGTGTGCCCGGCGCTCGCGATCACCATCGATTCGGACGAACGCAGCGACGGCACGCGCCGGACCACTCGCTACGACATCGACCTGTTCAAGTGCATCTTCTGCGGCTTCTGCGAGGAGGCCTGCCCGGTCGATTCGATCGTGGAGACGCGGATCTACGAGTACCACTTCGAGAACCGCGGTGAGCAGATCATGACCAAGGACAAGCTCCTCGCCATCGGCGACCGCTACGAGGCGGAGATCGCCGCCGATCGGGCGGCCGATGCCGCCTACCGCTGACGCTCTTCCCGGCACGCCCCGTCGTGCCGTGCCTGAACGTGCCTCCGGGGCGCGCTTGCAGTAACCTTCGTTTCCGTCCGCCCCGCGCGGGCGGCCCCGACTGCCGCCGACCCGCCCGGCGGCGCCTCGACCGATGCACCGTGGACCGCCCGTGACCTTCGAGCTCATCGTCTTCTACCTGTTCGCCCTGATCATGGTGTTCGCCGCCGCGCGCGTCATCACGGTGACGAACCCCGTGTTCGCCGCCATGTTCCTCGTGTTGACCTTCTTCACCGCGGCCGGCATCTGGCTGCTGCTGGAGGCCGAGTTCCTCGCGATCACGCTGGTGCTGGTCTACGTCGGCGCGGTGATGGTGCTGTTCCTCTTCGTCGTGATGATGCTCGACGTCAATACGGTGCCGCTCCGGGAGGGCTTCGTGCGCTACCTGCCGGTCGGGATCTTCGTCGGCGTGGTCATGCTCGTCGAGATGGTGTTCCTGATCACCCAGCGCTACTTCCGCGCGGAGAACTACCCGATCCCCCCGCGCGCGGGGGCCGACGTCAGCAACACCGAGTACCTCGGCTACCTCCTGTACGACCAGTATCTCTTCCAGTTCGAGATCGCCGCCATCATCCTGCTGGTGGCGATCGTGGCCGCCATCGCGCTGACCATGCGCCGTCGGCCCGACACCAAGTACCAGACGCCGGGTCGCCAGGTCCGCGTGACGAAGGCCGAACGCCTGCGCGTCGTCAGCATGGAGGCCGAGAAGCGATGATCACCCTCTCGCACTACCTCGCGCTCGGGGCACTGCTGTTCTGCCTGTCGGTGGTGGGGATATTCCTGAACCGGAAGAACGTGATCATCCTGCTGATGTCGATCGAGCTGATGCTGCTCTCGGTCAACATGAACTTCGTCGCGTTCAGCCACTTCCTCGAGGACGGGGCCGGGCAGATCTTCGTGTTCTTCATCCTGACGGTCGCGGCCGCGGAAGCGGCGATCGGTCTGGCGATCCTCGTCGTGCTGTTCCGCAATCGCTCGACGATCAACGTCGCCGATCTCGACGAGCTCAAGGGATAAGCCGACCGTGAAGACCCTCTACACACTCATTCCCGTCGCGCCGCTGATCGCCGCGATCGCTGCCGGCTTCTTCGGGCGCCGGCTCGGGCGTGTCAACAGCCACCGCGTGACCATCGCGGGCGTCGGTATCGCCTTCCTGCTCTCCTGCTACGCCTTCGTGCACGTCGTGCTCGGGGACGCCGAACCGTTCGACGAGTCGATCTACACCTGGCTCGTCTCCGGCGACATCCGCTTCGAGATCGGCTTCCTGGTGGACGAACTCACCGTGCTGATGATGCTGGTGGTGACCTTCGTGTCGCTGATGGTGCACGTCTACACGATCGGCTACATGCACGAGGACCCCGGCTACCAGCGCTTCTTCAGCTACATCAGCCTGTTCACGTTCTCGATGCTGATGCTGGTCATGTCGAACAACTACCTCCAGCTGTTCTTCGGCTGGGAGGCGGTCGGCACGGTGTCCTACCTGCTGATCGGGTTCTGGTACACGAGGGAGACGGCCATCTTCGCCAACATGAAGGCCTTTCTCGTGAACCGCGTGGGAGACTTCGGTTTCCTGCTCGGCATCGCCTGCGTGGTGATGTACACCGACAGCCTGCACTACGCCGACACCTTCGCCGCCGCCCCGGCGCTGGTGGGGGAGACGATGACGATCCTCGGCGGCATGGAGTGGCAGGTGCTCACCGTCATCTGCATCCTTCTCTTCGTCGGGGCGATGGGCAAGTCCGCGCAGGTGCCGCTGCACGTGTGGCTGCCCGACTCGATGGAAGGCCCGACGCCCATCTCGGCCCTGATCCACGCCGCGACCATGGTCACGGCCGGCATCTTCATGGTCGCGCGCATGTCGCCGGTGTTCGAGCTTTCGGAGACCGCGCTGACCTTCATCGTCGTGATCGGCGCGACGACAGCCTTCTTCATGGGCCTGATCGGCATGGTCCAGAACGACATCAAGCGGGTCGTCGCCTACTCGACGCTCTCGCAGCTGGGCTACATGACCGTCGCGCTCGGGGTCTCGGCGTACTCGGCGGCGATCTTCCACCTCATGACCCATGCCTTCTTCAAGGCATTGCTGTTCCTCGCCGCGGGCTCGGTGATCATCGCGATGCATCACGAGCAGGACATCCGGAAGATGGGCGGGCTGAGGAAGTACCTGCCGATCACCTACTGGACGACACTGATCGGGTCGCTGGCGCTGATCGGCTTTCCCGGGTTCTCCGGCTTCTTCTCGAAGGACGTGATCATCGAGGCGGTGCACGCCGCCGAGATCCCGGGGGCGACCTACGCCTACTGGTGCGTGCTCGGCGGCGTCTTCGTCACCGCCTTCTACAGCTTCCGCCTCTTCTTCCTCGTCTTCCACGGCGAGGAGCGCTTCGACGAGCACGTCCGCGAGCATCTGCACGAGCCGCCGGGCGTCGTGACCTGGCCGCTGATCCTGCTCGCTATCCCGTCACTGCTGATCGGTGCGCTCACGCTCGGCATCGTGGTCTACGGGGACTTCTTCGAGGACACGATCCCGTTCATCGCCGAGGGCCACGGGGTCATCGCCGAACTCGCCGCCGAGTACCACGGGCCGATCGCGTTCATCGTCCACGCGATGAGCCAGCCGCCGGTCTGGATCGCGCTCGCCGGAGTCGCGACCGCCGCGTTCTTCTACCTCGTCGCGCCGTCCGTTCCGGCGGCCCTCGACCGGAACCTCGGCTTTTTCCGTCGCCTGCTAGAGAACAAGTACGGCTTCGACGACTTCAACCAGAAGGTGTTCGCGGGCGGTGCGCTCGGGCTCGGGCGGCAGCTCTGGGAGAAGGGCGATGTGCGGCTGATCGACGGGGCGCTGGTGAACGGATCGGCCGAGCGGATCGGTGCGCTGGCGTCCATCGGTCGCGGGCTCCAGAGCGGCATGCTGTTTCACTACGCCTTCGCGATGATCATCGGCCTGCTCGCCATGCTGACCTGGTTCCTGTTCTTCGTCTGATGCCAGTCTCGCCGCAGCCTGGCTCGCACCACCGTCATCCTGTGGTCGTCCACGTCACCGCCCGCGCCGGCGTCTTCATCGCCGACCGCCGTCCACGAACCGGAAGCCACTCTTGAACGACTCGAGCCTGCCACTTCTCAGTCTGACGATCTGGCTGCCGATCCTGTCGGGGATCGCGATCACCGCGCTGGGTGGCGGGCGGGCGCGCATGGCCGCCCTGGTGGCGTCCGTGCTGACCTTCCTGGTGAGCCTGCCGTTGTACGTCGGCTTCGACCGCGACACCGCGGCGATGCAGTTCGTCGAGAACCTGGACTGGCTGCCGGGCTTCGGGGTGAGCTATGCGCTCGGCATCGACGGCATCTCGATGCCGCTCATCGTGCTGACGACGCTGATCAACGTCGTCGTCGTGATCAGTGCCTGGGTGATCATCACCGACCGGCAGGCGATGTACCTCGGCGCCTTCCTGATCATGACCGGCCTCATGGTCGGCGTGTTCAGCGCCATGGACGCGATTCTCTTCTACGTGTTCTTCGAGGCCACGCTGATCCCGATGTTCCTGATCATCGGCATCTGGGGCGGACCGAACCGCGTCTACGCGACGGTCAAGTTCTTTCTCTACACCTTCCTCGGCTCGGTGTTCATGCTCGTCGCGCTGATCTGGATGGGTCGTGAGGCCGACTCGTTCTCGGTGCTCGCCCTGCACGACCTGCCACTCGATGCACGCGCGCAACTGCTCGTCTTCCTGGCCTTCCTCGCCGCCTTCGCCGTCAAGATCCCGATGTGGCCGGTCCACACCTGGCTGCCGGATGCACACGTCGAGGCGCCGACCGCGGGCTCGGCCGTGCTGGCGGCGATCATGCTCAAGATGGGCGGCTATGGCTTCCTGCGCTTCAGCCTGCCGATCGCGCCCGACGCGAGCGCGCGCATGGATACCTTCATGATCGTGATCTCGCTGATCGCGGTGGTCTACATCGGCTTCGTGGCGCTGGTTCAGCGCGACATGAAGAAGCTGATCGCCTACTCCTCGATCTCGCACATGGGGTTCGTGACGCTGGGCATCTTCATCGTCTTCCGCCTGATCGCGAACGACGACATCCCGGGCACGGCGCTCGGCATGGAAGGGGCGATCATCCAGATGGTCTCCCACGGCTTCATCTCCGCCGCGATGTTTCTCTGCGTGGGCGTCATGTACGACCGGATCCACAGCCGCCAGATCGCCGACTACGGTGGCGTGATGAACACCATGCCGATGTTCGGCGCCTTCATGATCTTCTTCTCCATGGCCAACGCGGGCCTGCCGGGCACCTCGGGCTTCGTGGGCGAGTTCATGGTCATCCTCGCGGGCTTCCGGGCCGACTTCTGGATCGCCTTCCTCGCGGCCCTGACGCTGATCCTCGGCGCGGCCTACACGCTGTGGATGGTCAAGCGGGTCATCCTCGGTCCGATCGGCAACGACCGGGTCGCCGCGCTGACCGACATCGACCGGCGCGAGTTCTGGATGCTCGGCATCCTCGCCGGCTTCGTGCTGCTCATCGGCCTGTGGCCCGACCTGATCGGCGCCGTGATGCACGCCTCGGTGGAGAATCTCGTGCAGCACATCTCCCAGCCCAAGTACTGAGACCGCCCGCATGGACAACCTCGCGCTCGCGAGTCCCGAGATCTTCCTGCTGGCGGCCACCTGCCTGGTGCTCGTGATCGGCCTGTTCGTGGATCCGTACCGCCAGGCCGTGTACTGGCTGAGCCAGGCGACGCTCGTCGTCACGCTCCTGCTCGCCTTCGGGCAGACCGGCTCGGAGCCGATGACCGCGTTCAACGGTGCCTATACCGTCGACGGCATGAGCGGCACGCTGAAGGTCTGGTTGCTGGTCGTCGCGATCGGCGTCCTGCTGTATTCGCGGGACTACCTGACGGGCCGGCGCATCGCCCGCGGCGAATACTACGTGCTCGCGCTGTTCGCCGTCGGCGGCATGATGATCATGGTCTCTGCGCAGAATCTCCTGACCACCTACCTCGGACTCGAGCTTCTTGCGCTCTCGCAGTACGCCATGGTGGCGCTGCTGCGCGACGACGGTCGGGCGTCGGAAGCGGCGATGAAGTATTTCGTGCTCGGCGCGCTCGCCTCGGGGATGCTGCTGTACGGCATGTCGATGATCTACGGCGCGACCGGATCGCTCGATCTCGGCACGATCCGCGAGACGCTCGCGCTCGGCGGTCTGGATCGTGACCCGAACGAGATCGGCAACGCCGTCGCGTTCACGGGCGGCGAGGGGGCTCGCGCGATCGGCGCGCGCTTCGGGCTGGTGTTCATCATCGTCGGTATCGCCTTCAAGCTCGGCGCCGTGCCCTTCCACATGTGGGTGCCGGACGTCTACGAAGGCGCGCCGACGTCGGTCGCGATGTTCATCTCCACGGCACCCAAGCTCGCGGCCTTCGCGATGCTGATCCGGCTGCTGGTGGACGGGCTCGAGTCGCTGAACGCCGACTGGCAGCAGATGCTCTCGATACTCGCGGCGCTGTCGGTCATCGTCGGCAACCTGATCGCGATCGCCCAGACGAACATCAAGCGCATGCTCGCCTACTCGACGATCAGCCACGTCGGCTTCCTGCTGATGGGCATCGTCGGCGCGGGCCCGGATGGCTACGGCGCGTCGATGTTCTACGCGATCACCTACGCCTTCACGACGCTCGCCGCGTTCGGCGTGCTGCTCGCGCTGTCGCGCGATGGACAGGAGGCGGTCACGCTGGACGATCTGGCCGGCCTTGCCCGCCGGAACTCGCTGCTCGCAGTCGTGATGCTGCTCGCCATGATCTCGCTCGCGGGCGTACCGCCCATGGTCGGGTTCTACGCCAAGCTCGTCGTGCTGCAGGCCGCGGTCGGCGCGAGCTACACCTGGCTTGCCGTGGTCGGCGTGATCATGTCCGTGATCGGCGCGTTCTACTACCTGCGCGTCGTCAAGCTCGTGTTCTTCGACGAGCCGGCCGAGGGCGGCAGCGACATCGACACCGCGGGCGACGTCACGGCGGGTCTCGCGGTGAACGGGCTCGCGGTCGTCGCGCTCGGCATCTTCCCCGGGCTGATCATGACGGCCTGCATCGCGGCCTTCGCCTGACGGGACCGGCACGCTCGTCGCTCGTCGATGACCGCCCGTCGACCGTAGCCAGTCCCTCGGGTCGGCGCTCAGCGCGCCGCGAGCATCAACGGTTCGATCGCGCGACCGGCGGACAGGACGCGCGCGTCCGTACCGCCGGCGCCTGCCACCATCAGCGCACCCGGCGGTCCCTCGGTCCGCGCGATCGGCAGGGTCAGCGCGCAACCGTAGACGAGGTTGATCAGCGTCGCGTTGCGCAGCATCGCCGGGTTGACGGTCGCGAAGTCGCGGCGGGCTTGCTCGATGGTGGGGGCGTCGATGGCGACCGTCGGGGCGATCAATGCGTCGAACCCGTCCAGCGCGTCGCTGAAGCGGTTGATGATCCGACGCTGCAGCGTGCGAGCGGCGGGTACCTCGTCCTCGGAAAACCCTTCGGCGGCGCGGATGCGGGACAGCACGAGCGGATCGCCGACGCGTTCCAGCACGAGCAGATCGTCGCGGTACTGCGCCAGCGCCTCGCTCGACACGACGATGCGGACCACCGACGTCGCCTCCGCGACGGCCGACAGATCGAGCGGCTCGAGCGTGTGCCCGGCGTCGACGAGTCGTGACGTCGCCGACGCGAACGCGGCCGACACCGACGCGTCCAGGTCGTCGACGAACGCGCCGGTCGGCACGGCGAGCCGGAGCGGCCCTTCCGGCAACGGCGCATCGGCGAAGGTGCCGGTCTCCACGTCGCAGAGGACCTCGTGACAGCGCAGGTTGGTCGCGAGATCGACACTCAGTGAACCGACGCTGTCGAAGGTATCGGACAGTGCGTGCACGCCGTCGCGCGGCACGCTCGCCTGGGTGGGCTTGAAGCCGACGAGGCCGTTCACCGCCGCCGGTACGCGCACCGAGCCACCGGTATCGGTGCCTATCGCCGCATCGCACCAGCCGAGCGCGACGCTGAGCGCCGCGCCCGAGGACGATCCGCCCGGTACGCGGGCCTCGTCGAAGACGTTGCCCGGTGTGCCGTGGTGCGGATTGAGCCCGACGCCCGAGTAGGCGAATTCGCTCATGGACGTTCGACCGAACGGCAGCGCGCCGGCCGCGCGCAGTCGGCGGACGACTTCGGCGTCGACGGCGGCCGGCTCCCGATCGGCGAGCAGCCGTGAACCCGCCGTCGTGCGCTGACCCGCCTCGTCGAACAGATCCTTGATCGAGATCAGCAGGCCGTACAGGGGCAGCGACTCGCCCGCGGCCTGTCGAGCGTCGATCGTCGCCGCCTCCGCCAGGATGCGTTCCGCATCGAGCTCGACGAAGATGGTGGCGGCGTCCCGCTCGCTCGCGGCGATGCGTTCCAGCGCAGACGCGGCCTTGTCCTGCACATGACCCATGGGAATCCCTTTGCGTGGCGACGACGATCGAGCATACCGACCGCAGTGATCGGGGTCGACGCGTCGGCCGAGCGTCAGCCGATCTCTGGGAGCGACCGTATCGTGCAGGCGTGTCGATGCCGCCGAGCAGCCGGATCGCCACCGGTGTCCCACCATCCCTGGGTTCGGGCAGGGTCCGACCCCTTGCGCTCCCGATTTTAGCCCCTTATACTTCGACGGGTCAGGTGCGGGGTGGAGCAGTCTGGCAGCTCGTCGGGCTCATAACCCGAAGGTCGTAGGTTCGAATCCTACCCCCGCTACCACTGACGTAGTTCCCGGAACTTGACGGGACATCCAAGCCGCTGATATAGCGGCTTTTTTGTGCCCGAAACGGACACTTCGCGTCCCGTCAGTGCCCCCAGCGTACCGGGACAGCCCGAGCAAGATGGGGGCATCCTTGGGGGCATCGGCGGAAACGCCGCGATCCGATGCCCCCAGCGATGGCCCTGACCGACGTCCGTATCCGCCAGACCGCCCCGACCGACAAGCCGCAACGGCTGTACGACGCGGGCGGGCTCTACCTCGAGGTGTCGAAGACCGGCGCGAAGCTCTGGCGCTGGAAGTACCGCGTCGGCGGGCGGGAGAAGCGCCTCGCGCTCGGGCGCTACCCGGACGTGTCGCTCCGTCAGGCGCGATCGGATCGTGACGACGCGCGCGATCAGCTCGCCGACGGAATAGACCCCGCCGAGGCGCGACAGGCCAACGCCGCCGCCGAGAAGGCCGCGACGGTCGAGACGTTCGAGGCCGTCGCCCGCGAGTGGCACGAGAAGAAGTCGGCGACGTGGGCGCCCGGCCACGCCAAGCGACTCATGCAGCGGCTCGACGGCGACGTCTTCCCCCGGATCGGCGCCCGTCCCGTCGCCGCCATCACCGCCCCGGAGCTGCTGACCCTCCTACGCGGGATCGAGGCGCGGGGGAGTGTCGAGACGGCGCACCGCGTGCGCCGGACATGCTCTCAGGTATTCCGCCACGCCATCGCGAGCGGCATCGCGACGAACGACCCGGCCGCCGCCCTCGCCGATGCCCTGCAGTCGTTCACGAACTCCGAGTTCGCCGCTGTCCTCGATCCGGTCCGGCTCGGCGCCGTCCTTCGGATGATGGCGGGCTACACCGGGCACCCGTCCGTGCGGCTCGCGCTCAAGCTCGGGCCGATGCTCCTCGCCCGCCCCGGCGAACTTCGGGCGATGCGCTGGTCCGATGTCGACCTCGCGCGCGCTGAGTGGCGCCTGACGCTCTCGAAGGCGAAGAACGGGAAGAAGCCGCGCGAGCTGGTGAAGCCGCTGCCGACGCAGGTGGTCGCGTTGCTCGCCGAGCATCGACCCGCCGACGGAGCCGGGTACGTCATGCGGAGCCCGAGGAGTGCCGAGCGGCCGATGAGCGAGAACACGATGCGGGCGGCGCTGCTCGCGCTCGGACTCGACGGCAAGGAGGTGACGATGCACGGGTTCCGGGCGACGGCGCGGACCCTGCTCGACGAGGAGCACGGCATCCGGCCCGACATCATCGAACACGAACTCGGGCACGTTGTGAAGGACGCGAACGGGCGGAGCTACAACCGGACGTCGTTCGTGCAGCAGCGGCGCGACATGCTGCAACGGTGGGCCGACTACCTCGACGAGCTGCGAGAGGGGGCGACAGTCATGAGCCTTGATCGCCGGCGGGTTGGCTAGCAATGTCAGCGATGAAAGCATTCGGCCCGGATAGAAGAAGTATTGCGATGAAGTTCGGGGAGGGGGCCGGTAGGTTGTGTGCACTGGCGCTCGCGTTGCGCTCAGGGTGGCTCGGCGAAGTGCCGTCAGACGTACAGCGTCGTACCGGCCTCGACAACGACGCTTTGCAACAGGTGGCAGCGGCACTGTTTCGCGCGGTCGACGTGCTTGACGACGAGCCGAGTGCTGAGGATGCACGACGTCTCATCATCGATGCTCTTGAGATTGAACTGCCGACCAGGGGGCGAAAGCGACCGTCAATGCCGGACGGAGAAGCGTTCGCTCGCGCCTATGAATACTTCGAGCTAACGGTCGATCAAGGCATGAGCCCAGTGGAGGCGAAGCGGGTACTTGGAGACCGTGACATGGTCTCCGACGAAACTATTCGACGAAATTTCGTCCGGTACAGCACCGAGGTGCGGTCAAGACGGCGTGTGAATCACACCCGCCGACGAATGTGCAGCGCGCCTGATTGTCAGGCGAAAGGGTTCCTTATCGCTGAGTTGTTCGCGTTTTTGCGTGCAAGGATCGAGGCACCGTTTGATGTATCGATCATGCGAGACGACGGAACGGAGGTGCATTTCGGCCTTAGGTGCGACGAGGAGATGTTCGCCGCAGTATCCGCTCATAGGCACATACCCGAATGGCGGCCCGACGCTGGCTGGATGCTGAAGCAACTATTTTCCGCATGCTGCGCGGACCTCGTCGATGCCGCTGGCGGGTGGACAGTCATGGAGGAAGAGGAGATGGCGAATGCAGCCGCTCGACTCATCAAGGAGCAGACAGGCAGAACGCTGTACCACCTAGAAATCCCGGAATAGTGGGCGTGTACCGGTCGACGTCCCGCCGATAGCTTCAAGGCTCCAAAGCGTACCGCCGGAGCCGAAGATGTCCGAACGTCACACCCGAGTCCTGCGACTCACCGAAGTGAAAGCCCGCACCGGGCTGTCCCGCACCGGGATCTACGACCGCATCCGTGACCACGCGTTTCCCGCGCCCGTGCCGATGGGCGGGCGCGTGGTCGCATGGGTCGAATCGGAAGTGGAGGAGTGGATCGTCGCCCAGATTGCCGAGGCGAGGAAGCCGCGCGCTGCGTCGAGCGAGGTGGCAGCCTGATGCCCCGGAGAGGCCGCGGGGCCGAGGTGGCGACCTCGACCCGCGACAGATATGACAGGCTCCGGACAGAGCAACGCCAGTCTACCGCACGTCGTCCCATGGTTCCCGGGGGACATGACCTCCGTTTCGCCCGGATGACCGGCACGCCGGTCGTTGACGTACTCCTCGCTCACGGCGATGCGCCGGACTTCGTACTGCGCGGCGATCCTCTGTTGCTCAAGCTCGGCGCCGATGACGCGCCCGATGCGCTGAACTGGCCCGATCTCTCCGGTCTGACCGTGCGCGCCATCACGGACGGCATGTTGCCCGCCAGGGCCACACGGCTTATCGCCGTCCTGCTGCGCGCCGGCGCTGACTCGGTGCAAGAGTTCGATGTCGCGAACACCGAGCCGCATCTCGTTCGAACGCACACCGGAGACCGCTCGTGATCGCCCACGCGCCGATGGGCGCGGCGTCCGCACGACCGACTCCTCATCGCCGCCGAGCCCGAGTTCCCGTTCTCGACGCGGTCCGGGCGAACCCCGAGCGTATCCGCGCAGTGATCGAGGCGAACACGACCCGGATGGAGTCGACCGGGTGCCTGATCTGGAACGGCTTCGGTAACGCCGACGGCCGTGCGCGGATGATGCTCGATGATGCCAACGGCCAGCGTTTCATGGCCGTGACCAGCCGTGTGGTCTACGCCCTAGAGCACGACGTCGATCCGGGCGCGCGGATGGTGCTGCACGGCGAGTGCGACCGTGCCGAATGCGTTGCCATCGAACACCTCCGGCTCGGGACGGCCGCCGAGAACGTCCGCGACATGCTCGAGCGTGGGCGAGCGCGGATCGGTGAAGACCACCCGTTCGCCAAGCTCCGGGAGATCGACGTCGAGTTCATCTTGTCGAAGCTCGCGACGCACACCGACGCCGAGATCGCCGCCGCCCTCGGGCACGTCGTCTGCCGCCGTACGATCCGCTCCATTCGGGACGGGGATACGTGGGCGCACGTCACCGGCATTCCGCGACGACGCGCCGTTCGTGCGCTCGACGTGATCGGAGGTGTCCGGTGAATCCCGCGCTCGAGCAGTCCGCGATCCCGATTCTCCGCGCTGGCGGCCTGATCGTCGAAGGCGGTCTCGTCTACGGGAAGGACGTCCGCGTCCCGACCGATGGGAAAGAGCGACGGCGGGACGGCTGGTATCGCGCTTACCCCGACGTCGTGCACTGGCAGAACCACCGGACCGGCGACAAGGGTTCCGTCTTCCCCGGCGGCGACGTCGACCCGATCGAGCGCGAACGGCTTGCGGCCGAATCCGCTCGCCTCCGCGACAGGCAGCGGAAGGCACGGGCCGCCGAACGGGCAGAGGCGATCCGCAAGGCCGTCGAGACCTACTTCGCCGCCGAGCCTGCCGGGCGCCCGCCCTACATCGTCGGCAAGGGCCTCGAGCACGCTCACGGCACCCGTCAGCCCGGCGACACCGTGCTCGTGCTCGGACGCGACGCTGACGGACGCCCCGCGTTCCTGCAGCGCATCGGCCCCGACGGCACCAAGCGCACCGAGAAGGGCACCTCGTTCGTCGGCGCGTTCGTCACGTTCGGCACGCCCACCGACGACGGGACGCTCGTCATCGGGACCGGGTGGGCGACGTGCGCCGTCATCCGCGAGGAGACCGGGCACGTCGTCGTCGCCGCGATGTGCGACTCGAACCTCGAGCGCGTCGCCCGGATCATGCGGGACAAGTACCCCGACGCCGACATCGTGGTTGCCGGTGACGACGACAGACAGAACGCTCGGAACGGTGGGCGGGAGGCGGCGACAGCGGCGGCGCGCGCGATCGGCGCGAGACTCGCGTTTCCCGCTACGTGCAACGCCTGCGACGGCTCGTGCAGCGACTTCGCGGACATCCGCGCGTGCGAGCGCCGACGCGCAGGGGGTGATCGGTGAACGCCGTCGTGAAGGCCGTTCAGAGCGCTCCCGCCCTAACGGAGAAGACGCCGCCAAAGAAGAAACGGACGGACGGACCGGCAGGGTGGAACACCGGGCGTCCGGACTTCAAGTTCGTCGCGGACGGCGCGGGACGCCTGCGCCTTGAGCGAACCGTCACGTTGCCGGACGCGGCGCCGGAAGTGCGGAAGGTGTGCGGCGCGCTTCGCGTTGCCGGGCTCGCTCGAGATCCGGACGGCGGCAACTGGTGCGCCGTCGTCGAGTTCGTCGACATGGACGGCGCTCAGCGTAATGGCTGATGCCGCGTTCATACCTCGCCGGAGACCGCGCGGAGATACTTCGGAAGCTTCACGATCTCGGATTGTTCATCTTCTCTGGTCGCGAGCCGGGCACGGATGTAGCCGCCTACCTCGCGCACTCCTCGCGCGATCGGTTCACGAGCGTGGCGTCGACCGGGTGGCACAGGTCGTCGTTCGTTCTTCCCGATCGCGTTGTCCAGGCGCCGGGCGTGAAGGAGGAACGATACCTCCTGATGAACCGCCCGCCCGTACCCGCGCCACGGGGCACGCTGAACACATGGCGCACGGAAGTCGCGCTCAGGTGTCGGGGAAATTCCCGACTCCAGTTCGCGGTATCGACGTCGCTCGCTTCTTGCCTTCTCCAGCTTGCCCACATGGAGAGCGGCGGCCAGCACTTCGTGGGCGGCAGCTCGCTCGGGAAGACGTCGGCGGCGCAAGTGGCGGTCTCCCCCTGGGGCGCGAATCTGCAGCAGTGGCGCGCCACGGACAACGGGTTGGAAGGCATCGCCGCGCGACACTCCGGCATCGGGCTCGTCATCGACGAAATTGGACAGAGCGACCCACGGATGGTCGGCGGCGCGGCCTACATGCTTGCCAACGGTCGAGGGAAAGGGCGGGCGAACCGCGACGGGTCCGATCGGCAGGCGCACGAGTGGCACCTTCTGTTTCTCTCGACCGGGGAGACCACGCTTGCCGAGCACATGGCGACGGGAGGCGTGAAGGTGAAGACCGGACAGGAGATCCGGCTCGTCAACGTCGAGGCGGACGCGGGCGTCGGCATGGGCCTGTTCGAGAACATCCACGACGACGGGACGCCCGCCCGCTTCGCCAACGCCTTGCAGGAGGCGGCAGCGGCGAACAACGGCACCGCTGGCCCGGCGTTCGTCGAGTACGTCGTCGCCAACCGCGCCAAGTGCGTGAAGTACATCACCACCATGCGCGATCGCTTCCTCGACATGGCCGACGTTCGCGACGCTGACGGGCAGGTGCAGCGCGTCGCCCATCGCTTCGCGTTGATCGCTACGGCGGGCGAGATCGCGACGCGCGCGAAGATCACCGGGTGGGACGAGAACGAAGCCCTTCAGGCCGCGCTTACGTGCTTCGACTCGTGGCGGCGATCATGGACGCCGTCGGGCTCTCGTGAGGAGGAGCGCGCCGTCGAGCGGGTGCGCGCGTTTGTGCAGCAGCAGGCCGCCCGCTTCGATCCATTCGACGAGGGCGACATCGAGTGGGCCACGAGAACGCGGGACCGTGCCGGCTTCATCCGGCGCACCGGCGACGCCGTCGAATACCTCGTGTTCCCGAACGTGTTCGACACCGAAGTCTGTACGGGGCTGAGGGCGTCGGACGTTCGACGGGTACTCGCCGAACGTGGGCTGATCCGGCAGTCGGGAGGGAAGAACACCGTCACGCTCAAGCCCGCATCGATGCCGAAGAAAGACCGCTTCGTCGTCATCCGCGACGCGATCCTCGACAGCCACGACGATGCGGCGGCAGAGGGCGCTCCCGATGCGTAGCGAATCGAGGGTGTTCCCGGTGTTCCCGGTGTTCCCGCAAGCTGAGAACCGCATTCCGCCTCGCTCTCACGGGAACACCTGCGCGAGAACGCGGGAACACCGGCGAGTCGAGGTGTTCCCGTCGATCGGGCGAGGTGTTCCCGTGAAACCCGCATGGTGCCTTGCTCTCGGCGTCCGGGAACACCGGAACACCGGGAACACCTGCCAATCGGCAGCTTCCGGGATGACGCTGCACTCGGACACCCGATTGGTGCGCACGAGGACCGCCCGATGACCCGCCGCCGACCGCCGCCGCCGGGACCGGGCCGCGACTTCCGCGCCCTCGCCGACCTACCGCCACAGCGCCCGCTCTCACTCCCGGCGAAGGCCGACGACGACGTCACGGACGACGTGGAGCTCCGGGTCCGCCGAGCGCCCGACGGGAGCCTGTACGCGCTCCTGACGGCCGCCGTGACGCTCCGGGACGCCGCCACGGTGCGGAAGCTCGCAGAACGCCTGCACGACGCCGCTGACGCGATCGACGGCGGTGCCTCATGACGAACTCGAGGCGGAAAGGTGCGAGCGGTGAGCGGGAGTTCTCAGCCGCCGTGCTCGACGCGATGGGCGTCCGTCTCCTCCGGCAGCTCGACCAGTGCCGAGGCGGCGGGTTCGACCTCGCGCCCGAGCCCGACGACGATTCGCCGACGGCGGCATGGCTTCGCCGGCACGCGATCGAGTGCAAGCGCCATCGGGGAGCGACGGCCGCCGAGGTGGCCGGGTGGTGGGCGCAGACCGTTCGGCAGGCCGACGACGCGGCGCTCGCCCCGATGCTCGCCTACCGGGCCGACCGCCAGCCGTGGCACGTCGTCCTCGCCCTCGACGCGCTCGTGCCGGGCATCGACGCCACCGACAAGCGACCGACCGCGACCGTCTCCCTCGACGGCCTCGCCGCCCTCGCGCGGACCTGAACCATCACGGCACCGGATGCGCCGGGCGGCCCGCCCGCGTGCCGAGTGTTCAGGCCGCCGAATCACTCCGACAGGAACAGCAGCTTATGAAGCACGACACCCAGATCGATACCATTCTCCCGGGCGACGCCGACGATACGGGCTCGACGACATCCACGATTGCACTGACCGCGAAGCAACGGCGGTTCGTGGCCGAGTATCAGGCCGACGGCAACGCGACGCAGGCGGCGATCCGGGCCGGGTACTCCGAGGACACCGCCCGCGCGATCGGGTGCGAGAACCTGATGAAACCTCACATCCGGGTCGAGATCGATCGACAGGAGGCCGAGCGGCTCGACGCGGCAGGCGTGACGGCGGACTACGTGATCGCCGCCCTCGTGAAGAATCACGAGAAGGCGAACGCGGAGGGGAAGCTGTCGGACTCGACGCGCGCCCTCGAACTGCTTGGCAAGCATCTCAAGCTCTGGACGGACAAGGTCGAGGCGATGGTGCAGACGCACGAGGTGCGCGTGATCGCTGTCCCGAAGAAGGATCTACTACCCGGAGAAAGGCCGGAGGCCGACGACGCCGACCGGGACGCCGCTCACCGATGGACAACGACGCCGACGGGACAAGCATCTCCGCCCGCCACCGAGACCGGGAACCGATGATGACCACGCCGACCACCGACGTAGCGCCGCTCAGCGAGAAGGAGCTACAGAAGAACCTGGACGATGCCAAGTTCGACTTGTCGCCCCACACCGACGCGATCCTGACGATGGACCGCGTGCTCAGCATTCGAGCGGGACGCGAGCATCCCAACGACCTTGCCGCCCTCATGGTTCAACTCAAGAAGCAGTGCGGAAAGGGGGAGACCGGCGAGGAGACGCTACTCCTCCAGGCGATCACGCTCGACAAGCTGTTCCAGCAGCTCACGCGCGCCGCCTTGAAGTCGAAGCACGTCAGCGGCATGGCCGAACCGCTCAAGCTCGCGTTGAAGGCGCAGGCACAGTGCCGGACAACGCTGCAGGCCGTCTCCGACATCCGTCACCCGCGCCAGTACATCGGCCAGCAGAACGTCGCCGAGCAGTACAACGCGGGCGGGCACCAGCAGGTGAACCGCAACGCGCACGCGGACACCACCGAGAATCGGCCAACCGAACTGTCAGAGGGCACGACGAATGAGCTACATCCGAACGGAGGCGCACCGTCAGGCGTCGAGGGAGCGGGCGAGGCGCTCAAGGCCGTGGGAGCACTCGACGGGGCCACGAACGGCTGAGGGGAAGACCGCGAGCAGCCGCAACGGCTACCGGGGCGCGATCCGTCCGACGTACCGTCAGCTCGCCCGCGCCCTTCGCGAGCAGCAGCGGCAGCTTTGTGAGGTACTCGCGTGAACCTCGCGGACCCGGTCCGGTTCGAGCGGGCGGCCGGATGGCTTGAACTGGACGGCTATCGCCCGGAGTACGCGCGGCAGGCGTACCGGCTCGCGTGCATCGGGCTCGAGTCGACCGGCATCGCCGAGTTCTTCGAGGTGGACGGCGCGACGTTCGAGGTGTGGCGGGCGCAGCACCCGGAGTTCGCTCGCGCGCTCGAACGCGGTGCGGTTACGGCGGACGTTGACGTCGCGGCGGCGCTGTACCGGACGGCGGTCGGTCACGAGCGGACGGAGACCCGCATCGTCGGCGGGCAGGTCGTCGCGTACACCGTCCACGTCCCAGCCAACGTGCGAGCGTGCATGTTCTGGCTCGAGCGCCGAAGGCCCGAGGAGTGGAGCGTCCGGCGAGAGGTGCGGGTGGACGCCGGGCACGTGCCGTTCGTGCTCACGACCGACGACGCTGCCCAGCTCGGCACGCATGGGGCGGTCGACGGGAGCACCGTCTACGGCGCGGCGTACGTGGCGGACATGAGCCGCGAGACCGTCGATCGGGGCGGGGCTAACGACACCGACTGAAGACACGCGCCCGAGCCGGTACCGCGTCGGCCGGGCGTACCCGGCCGGTAGTGCTGATCGGTTCTCACTACGCCGGGCCGTTCTCGCCGTCAGCCCCGCCGACACGCTTGTCATGGCAGTCTGTCCATGTGCCGCCCGGCACGGATACCCAACCGTACGCCATGAACCGAACGATCCTCGCGACCGGAATTGCGACGCTATTTATCTCGGCCTGCGGGGGAGGAGGCGGCGACTCGCCGGACGCGGTTGCTGCGCCGTCCGTGCCGAACACCGAAGCGCCAACGAACGCGTTCACGCCAGTATCGGACATCCCGGTATCGCAGCCGGTCGACGATTCGCCGGTGAGCGAGCCAATCCAACCGCCGATGCCTATCGATGTGTCGCCAGTACCAGAGCCCGAGCCGGAACCGGAGCCCGAGCCCGAGCCCGAGCCCGAGCCCGAGCCCGAGCCCGAGCCCGAGCCGGAACCAGAGCCGGAACCAGAGCCCGAGCCGGAACCAGAGCCGGAACCAGAGCCGGAACCAGAGCCCGAGCCCGAGCCCGAGCCCGAGCCCGAGCCAGAGCCAGAGCCAGAGCCAGAGCCAGAGCCCGAGCCAGCGGAGCCCATCGAAGGACAGGAGCTAGTGGGCGACCTTGAGGTCGAGGGCTTCACGAGCACGCGCGGCGTCGCTGTCGACGTCATTCGCTTCGGAACCGCTCGCTTTGGCGGGCCTGAAATCGAACTCCGTCTTGACAACAACCGAGGCGCGCCGATCTACAACGCCTCGTGTGATGTCGCTGCCTTTCAGGGCAACCGCATCGTCGACACAGCAAGTACCTTTTTCGCGAGCCTCGACCCGATTGACCCAGGAGAGAGTGCCGTTGACGCGGGCACTTGGTTTGACGCCGAGAACTTCTCGAACTTCGATCGCATCCGCATCTCGTGCGACTGGATCGATGGCGACGACAGGACGTTCGATGCGACGAGTGGGTCGGTCCGTGCCACCTTCGTCGACTACACGACGGAGTTCGATCGCCCAGCGGTGACGCTGCTGCTGAACAACGACTCGGGGGTCACGATCTACAACGCGTACTGCGGCGTGGAAGCCAAGCGCGGGCAGGTGATCGTCGACGTCGCCGGTGTGTTCTTTGCGAACCTCGGCGACATCAGGCCAGGCGAGGCGGCGGAGGATACTGGAGCATGGCTTGAGCTTGACTCGCTCGATGACTTCGATTCAGACCCGTTCGATCCGGCCAACCTCAACTGCAGCTACCTCGTGAGGCGGTAGCTATCCGCCGACATCGGCACTGCGTTCGATTCCGTTTTGAGTACATCGGGGTCACCGTCACGGAAAGCTCGCTCGCCTAGCATCACGCTTCTTCGATACCTACCGTCACGGATGACGCCCCGATGGACACGACGTCCGCGCACGCCCTCGCCGCGTGCCTCCTACTCGCCGTCAGCATCGCGCCGGCCGCATTGCCCGTCATCCTGCTGGCGATAGACTTCCGCCAGACACGGACGGGACGCCCGCGACGATGGACGACAGACAGCGCCGATGGCTCGACAACCTCGCCCCGCGCATCCGCGCCATCATCGATCGGGTGGGATCGGGCGCGTCATCGAGCGAGCACACGATCGGCGTTCGGCGCATCCGTGGACGCCGCGTCCGGCTCCGGCTGATCGCCGACTACGTGGACGACGACGAGGAGGTGATCGTGTCGCGTCCGTTCGACCCGCCGATTGACGCGGATACACGAGGGGCGCCGATGCGGAAGGCGCGGCGGACGCGGCGACTCTGATCGTTGGTTGCGACCGATCCGTCTACGCGATGCTCGCCAGCGTTATCGAGGGCGTGCTACAAACCCGGTCGGAACATCGCCACCACTCCGAATCGAGCGGCGGCGACGTCAACGTCGGTAACCCCCGGCGGCGTATCCAGCCGGCCGCTTCCTAGTAGCCACGTCAGGCCGATTCCAACCCCGCCTTGCCCGAACCACACGTGCTTCCCCTCGACCACAATGGCCGACAAGTCGCCTTGAGAGTTAAAACCCGCTCCGATGATCCCGTACCGGCGAGCGTTGTCTTTCTCCCAGAAGGCGAACGCCGTATTCGAGGCGTCATCGTCATCTTGATCGGTGCTTCCGCTCGCATATCCAAGACCCCAGAACAACCCATCGCCGGTCTGGCGCGCAAAGCGGTATCCGACACCTAGCGACGTTGTGAGGTACTGCTCGTCCGGGTCGATCGAGTTCCCACCCTCCAATTCGAGGTTGTAGATGTCAGCTCTTCCTAGTCCGACTCGACCATAGAACCCGCTACCGTGTTGATAGGTGAACGTTCCTCCGATCTCTAACGTCGACTGCGTGAGACGGTCGAAGCCATCATCAAGAGCTAGGGCACCGTTGGTGAGCCCGAGATCCACCCGCACTCGACTATCGTCATAAGTTCGGTTTTGCGCTTGGGCTGTCGTCCAAGCACCGCATAGCAGGCAGGTCAGGGCGATCGGTACTAGTCGCTTCACAGGTGCGTATTCCGTGGCTTTCATGAAGCGCGTCACATTACAGCGTCGATTGGTCGACAGGGGTGGCGGACACAGCATTCCAGCACGAAAGAGGGAAACCGGCAGTAAACTGCAGGACTTCCCTGCAGCCCGAGCGAACGCCATGATCCGCACCGCCCACATGCCCGCCGCACCGCTCACCGTCCTGGCCGAGCGTCCCGCGCGCCGGAAGCTCATCACCACGAGCGTCGCCGTCGACTGTGCCGACGCCCTCGACCGGCTCGGCCTGGCTGACGGGTCCGCCGATGCCTACCTCGCATCCGGCGAGTGGATGCCGCTCGGGCGGGATCGGGTGCGACTCGTGCCGCTGGCGTCGGGCGACCCGCGCTCAAGCGTCGCCTACGCGCTCGTCGAGACCGAGCACGACAACATCCTCGTGGCTGACGACGGCGACCCGGTCACCGAGACGGCGCGGGCGGCCTGAACGAGCCAATAGCCGAGCTGGCCGGGCACCGTCGTCAGTCGAAGAAGTCGTCCGGCAGCTTGAAGTTCCGGCGTATGGCAACGAGGTAGACCTTGCTGATCTCTGCCCCTTCGTTGTGGCAGACGAGTGGGTAGGCTTGCTTCCTTCCGTCGATGTCGGTGTGAACGAGCATCCGGTGACTCCCCTTGCCGCGGCGGGTGTCGATGCGGAATCGCGGGTCGTGCTTCCGGAGTTTCTTGACCAGCTCCCGGAAGCTGTAGGACTTCACGCGGCGTCGTATTCCTCAGAGCCCGCTGACGGCAGGGGGAGCGAGCGCACGAACTGGCTCTTATCGCTCTCTTCATGGCGCAGATAGGCATCGCGAAGGTTGCGGGCGATCTGCTGGTACTCCTCCGGAGCGGGGCGGTCGAGGAGGTGCAGCTCGCCGTGCTGAACGGAGTAGCTGACCTGCATCTCGACGTGTTCCTGTAGCGCCTCGAGCGCTTCCTCGACGCTCTCGCCGATCCCCCACAGATCCATCTCGAGCGCGACGGCTGAGAAGCCTTCATCGGATGGCATTACGAGCACCTGATAGGTGAACGCGGCATCCGGCCATTCCATCTTGCCCATGGCACTGCCTCACTCGAGTCCTGATGCGGTCAGGTCCGGGACGCAAGGGGGCCTTGCGCTACCTCCGGGTACTATAGCGCCGCTTCGGCCGTCTTCTACAGGGGGCGGTGGGCCGCGGAGCGCTGTTCGCGGGTGGCGGTCTCTACGGATCGAGAGCGTGGGGACGCCACCCCCAGCACGAAAAATTGGGGGCATCCGTGGGGGCATCAGAACCGAGATATCGGCTGAGAGCCGCATTCTTACTTGTCTGTAGGCGACACTTTGTTAGCTACCCCCGCTACCACTGATGTATCTCCCGGAAATTGACGGGACACATGAGCCGCTCCAGTAGCGGCTTTTTTGTGTCCGAAGCATCGACTTCGCGTCCCGTCGCTGCCCCCGGTGTAACGGGACAGCCCGAGTAAGACGGGGGGTATTGCAGGTGGCATCGACGGAAACGCCACGATTCGATGCCCCCATCGATGGCCTTGGCCGACGTCCGAATCCGACAGACCGCTCCCGCCGACAAGCCGCGACGGCTGCACGATTCCGGCGGGCTCTACCTGGAGGTCCGGCGCGGAGCTCTGGCGCTGGAAGTACCGCGTCGGCGGGCGGTAGAACCGGCTGGCGCTCGGGCGCTACCCGGACGTGTCGCTTCGGCAGGCGCGATCGGATCGTGACGACGCGCGCGAATTGCTCGACGCCGGCACCGACCCCGTCGAGGCACGGCAGGTCGGCGGCGCCATCCCCAGAGGGCGTAAATGCGCCACCGGTGCGCGAGCGTGTTCGGTCGGTGCATCCGAGGGGCGCGACGAGCGGCGCGTCGCACACCGTCTTCACACATCGCGACCTCGTTCCCGGAAGCCGCCGGGCGTTGCTGGCAGACTCGGATGCGTCACACGGATACGTGACGCCGGCCCTCGAGCCGCCACCCGTCGGGACAGCGAATGGATTTGCGTACAGTCGTGCCTTCGCCGGACAGTCGACGACGCACCCGGTACCGCACGCCGCGCGCGCTCGCCGCCGCCGCGCTGCTGAGCGTCGGTGCGCTCCTCCCGCACCCGGTCGCCGCCGAGGACGGGTTCTGCCCGGCCAACCTCGAGCAGAGCGATCCGTGCGGCGGTGCCGACGCCGGCGCGAAACCCGACAGCGGCTCCGCCCGGCCACCCTCGCTCCCCGCCGTCACCCTCGGCAACCCGATCAGTCTCGTCACCGGTGCCAAGCGCCAGCGCGAGACCGACTTCGCCCTTGACGGCGCGCCGCTCGCCTTTCACCGTCACTACGACAGCGCCGGAAGCGATATCGACGTCGGGCTCGGCCTCGGGTGGCGCCACAGCCTGTCGGTGGCGCTCTTCTTCGCCGCCGACGGCGGGCTCGAGATCGTCGAGAGCTCCGGGCGGCGCGTGCGGTTCGATCCGGCCTCGGAGGAGAGTGGCGGACCGGCCGGCGATGCCGCGGACGAGCCGTCCGGCACGCTCGATGCCACTTCGGGGAACGCTAAGGACGTCACCACCACCGGCACCGCTCCCGCCGGCACGCCGAGCCGGGCCGATCGCGTCGTCTACCGCGCGCGCCTCCCGTCCGACGGCTTCGTCCGCACGTACGGAGGTGGCTTCGTCTGGCATCTGCCCGACGGCCGCACGCTGCGCTTCCAGGGCAGCTTCCTCGTGCGCATCGACTGGCCCGCGGCCACCTTCTCCGCGGTTGGTGCCCCGCGTTCGCTCGCGCTCTACTACCGACAACGTCGCCTCGCGAGCGTCACCGACGAGATCGGGCGCGTGCTTCGTCTCGAGTACGCGCCGAGCGGCGCCGCCGCGCTCCGCGACTTCGACGGTCCCCGCGCCCAGGCGCTCGCCGGACACCTGTCCGCCCTCGTCCTCCCCGACGGGCGCCGCGTCACCTACGGCTACGACACCCTCGGCAACCTCGCCGAGGCGCGTTTCGAGGACGGCACCGCCCGGCTTTACCACTACGAGGACCCGCTCTGGCCGAACCACCTGAGCGGGCTCACCGAGCGCACCGGCACGCGCTTCGCGACGTGGCGCTACGACGAGCGCGGGCGCGCCGTCGCCTCCGAGCACGCCGGTGGCGTCGAGCGCGTCACGCTCGCCTTCGACGCCCCGGCCGACCGAGGGGATGCGGTCGGCGCGATCGGCACGACCGCGGTCACCGACAGCCTCGGTGCCGAGAGCCTTTACACCTGGCGCCGTCACCCGCCAAGCGGAGCGTCCCTGTTGCTCTCCGCGACGGGCCCGGGCTGCGCCACGTGCCCGCCGACGGGGCGGCGCTACACCTATACCGACGACGCCCGGCTCGCGACGGCCACGCGCCTCGACGACGACGGGGCGACGCTCGTCGAGCGGCGCTACACGTGGACGGCCGACGGAAGGCTCGCCGCGCTGCACGAGCGGGGCGCGGACGGGATCGCGCGCCTGCTCGAGCGGCGCGAGTACGCACCGGGCATCGAGCGCCCGGTCCTCGTCGAGCGGCCCGGCATGAACGGGGCGGGCGTGCACGCCCTCGAGACGGCGTTCGACGCAGACGGCCTGCCGACGTCGATCACCGAACGCGGCTACGCGCCCGTCGTCGCGGCGACGGCGCGGGAAGCCGCCGCGCCAATCGAGCCGGTCACGTTCGAGCCGATCGAACGCACCACGCGCTTCACCTACACCGACGGGCACCTCACCGCGATCGACGGCCCGCGGGAGGACGTCGCCGACATCACCCGCCTCGTCCGGGACGCGGACACCCCCTCCCGCCTCGTCGCGATCCACCCGCCCGCCGCGCCCGCCATCCGCCTGTTCGAGCACGACGCGCTCGGGCGTCCGGGCGCGTTCCGGATCGGGTCGGCGAGTCCGTGGCGCGTCGAACGCGACGCGCGCGGTGACATCGTCCGGATTACTCACCGCGAGCTCCTCGTCACCTACGAGCGTGACGGGGAGGGCCGCGTCACGGTCGTCACCGACACCGACGGGCGCACGCTGCGGATCGAACACGACGCGGCCGGTCGGCCCGAGCGGATGATCGACGATCTGGGTCGGATCACGAGCTGGCTCGCCGATACCGAAGGGCGCCTCACCGGGCGCGCCCTGTTCGGGTTCGACGGGAGCCTCGTGCAGTCGATCGAACGCCTTCACGACGCTCGTGGGCGTCTCGCCGTCGAGCACGAGACTCGTGCGAGTGCCGACGGCGGTGCGCCCACGACCCGGCACACGTCGTTCGAGCACGACGCCGCCGGACACCTCGTCGCCGCCGAGGACGCGGCGAGCGGCGCGAGACGGACGCTCGCCGTCGAGCCGCTCGCGCGCACTCTCTCGATGACCGAGCCGAGCGGCGCGACCGCCACGCTCGAGCTCGACGCGATCGGGCGCCGCTTCGCCTCGACCGACGCGCGGTCGAATCGCACGACGACGCTCCGCGACGACTTCGGACGCGTGGTCTTCCTCGACAGCCCCGACACCGGCGCCAGCGTCACGGTGTACGACGCGGCGGGCAACCCCGTGCGGCGCACCCACGAGAACGGTGCGAAGACGACGTTCGTGCACGACGCGGCCAACCGTCTCGTCGCGCGCGAGAACGCCGACGGACTCACCGAGTGGTTCTACGGAGCCGGAGCCGAGGCTCGAGGGGGTGTCGGGAGCCCAGAGGCCGTCGATGCAACCAACGGTGACACTGGCGGCGCGCACGGGCGCCTGATCCTCACGCGCAACGCCACGACGACCGAGCGTTTCGCCTACGACGCGGAAGGCCGGCTCGCGCGTCACGCCCGCGAGCTCGGCGGTCACGCCTTCGTCACCCGCTACACCCATGACGGACGCGGACGGCTCGTCGACAAGTCTCTTCCCGACGGGCAGACGCTTCGCCATCACTACCACGACAGCGGCCCCGACCGCGGACGTCTACGCGCGATCACGCGCGGTCGCTGGTTCGGCCTCGCCGACGAGACTCTGGTCGGCGAGATCGATCTCGACGCGCGCGACGGGGCCTCGAGCCACCTCTCCCACGGCGGACTCGTCACGCGCCGCCGCTTCACCCCGGGCGGCGCGCTCGAGTCGATCGAGATCGGGCAGGCGCTGCGCCTCGACTACCGCTTCGACGCGGCCGGCCGGATCGTCGGGATCGAACGGAACGGCAGCCCCCGCCGCTACGGCTACACCGACGGACGACTGACTTGGGCGTCGACACCCGACGCGACGTACGCCTACCGTCACGACGCTCTCGGCAACCGTCTCGCCCGCACCGTCGAGGACGGCGACGGTGTGCGCGCGGAACGCTATCGCTACCCAGCGCCCGGCGAGGGGAATCGCCTGCTCGGCATCGTCGACGACGTCACCGGACGCGAGACGTCCTACGACTACGACGGAAACGAGACCGGCGGTGCCCCGCGGCGCGTCGGCGAGCACGCCTATACCTACGACGCCGAGCGCCGACCCGTCACGCTCTCGCGCGGCGGACGCCTCGTCGCCCGCTACGCCTACAACCCGTTTGGCGAGCGCGTCGCCAAGACGCTCTACCCGGACGGCGGCGGCGCGCCGCGGACCACGTACTTCCTCTACGACGGCACGACGCTCGCCGCCGAGGTCGACGGGCCGGGCTCGAAGGGGACGGCGCCGGTCGGCACGGTCACCGCGCAGTACGTCTACCTCGACGGTCACCGCGTGGCGGTCAAGCTCGAGGGCCGGCGCGCCTACGCGATCCACGGCGACCACCTCGGCACGCCGTTGATGATGACCGACGCCGATGGCGCGGTCGTCTGGCGAGCCGAGCACACCCCGTTCGGCGAAGCACGGATCGACGTGGAGACGGTCCGACTCGACCTGCGCCTGCCGGGGCAGTACGCGGACGCCGAGAGCGGCACGCACTACAACTACTTCCGCGACTACGACCCGGCGACCGGGCGCTACGTGACGAGCGACCCGATCGGGCTCGCGGGCGGGGCGAACACGTACGCCTATGCGCTCGTCGACCCGCTCGGTCGGAGCGACCCTCTCGGACTCGACAGCATCACGCTGTCGGGTGGGCTGACGCTGCCCGATCTGCCGACCGGGACGGGTACGCCACCGAAGCCGACCGCGACCGAGCGGGTGGGCGAGGGGGCGAAGCGGTTCGGCTACTTCGCGCTCTGGGCCGGAGAGCAGTACATGGGCTACGCACGCGGCTTCCTGAACGCCGCGGGCGAGGTGATCGTGTTCGCCAACGACGTCGCCCGTCATGCGCTGGACTACTCGGTCGCCGGCGTCATCGTGGACCTCGCCTTCGAGGACCCGCCCGCCTGGCTGCCGAGCTACCGACGCTTCCGCGATACCAGCGAGGCGATCGTGGATTTTGCCGGTCAGGTGACCGAAGACCCGAGCCTGATCTGGCAGGCGATCACGGACCCCTACGTCACCGCGTGGGCCGAGTGCCGCTACGGCGAGGCGATCGGGCGCGGCGCGTTCGAGGCGGCGACGCTGGTCCTGCCGGCGGGCCTCGCCTCGCGGCTGTCGACGCTCGGGCGGGCCGGACGCGTCTCGCTGCTCGCCGATGTCACGACCGTGTTGCGCCGGGCGGAATCGACGTCACCGGAGGCCTATGCCACGGCGGTGCGGGAGCTCGCCGAACAGGCCCGTTCGTCGGGGCAGATGGACGAGCTGATCGAGGCGGCACGCGACTCGGGTACGCTCGACGAGCTCGTCCGGCACGGCAACCTTACGCCAGACGAGTTGTCGGGCATAGCCCGAACGGACGGCGATGGGGTTGGAGCCGACCCTGCCAGCGAGCCCGACCGCTTGGAAGATGCACGTGCCGATGTCGATAACGGACCCGACTCGGCACGTCCTCGGTCAGGCGATTTGGTCATCACCGACGGGAAGTTCAGCTATCTGTTCGGGGAAGTTCGATCCAACGCCCACAATGCCGATCGTTCAGCTCAGATGCGGAATGTCTTGGAATCGCGAGGCATTCGCAACAATGCGGAGGGACGTCGAACGCTGAGGGAGCACTTCGAGCAAGATGTGGCAGCTGATGGCAACGTCACGAGAAGGTGGAGTGACAGCCATGGGTCGTTCGAGACTAGAGAAAGTCTGCTCGCGACTCCGTCGGGTCGATTCGTGAAGCTTGTCACCACCTACGAGGTGTTGCACACCGGCGTGCGGCGTTTCATCACGACAATTCCGATCGAGTAGACTCGATGATCAAGTTCGACGATATTGGCCTGCTGGGATTTTTCGAAGCCGAAGCGGTTCCCGATCGAGATGAGCCGTCGATCTTGCGGTACGCGGTTCAGACGAGAACCGGTATGGACCTCGTTTTCACCATCGATAGTCCTTTGGGATGCACTCACCTGCGGATGTCGCGCAACGGAGTTGTCATCGTGGATGTGGGATCTGAAGGGGTGACCGAGATCAACGTGGTCGGAAAGGGCGACGACGAAGTGCTCGAGTGCGAAGTGTCGACCTCGTCGGCAACGGGAAAGATGACGATCTCGTGGAAATCGACGCCACATTTTCGTTCGCACTTGCTCGATCGCGGAGAGCGGTAGGTCCCGGCCTACTCGGCTTCGATCTATGCAAGCCGAGTCCCGCGGGCAGCGGCTCGATCTGCTTGTCCGAACTGCTTGCCATGAGGTTGAACTGTCTGCGATTGCTCCTTGGGATGGCCTGTACCCGTCGTCAAATCGCGACCGAGCGATCTCGGCGGCGAATGAGCGCAGGTCGTCCGGCCCTTCTCGGCACGCTGTGAACACCACGGACCAGTCGATCGATTCGTAGCGGTGGATCGGATGTCACGACCGTGTTGCGCCGGGCGGAATCGACGTCACCGGAGGCCTATGCCACGGCGGTGCGGGAGCTCGCCGAACAGGCCCGTTCGTCGGGGCAGATAGACGAGCTGATCGAGGCGGCACGCGACTCGGGTACGCTCGACAAGCTCGTTCGGCACGGCAACCTCACGCCGGCGGAAACGCGAATTGCAGCTTTGGCGCCTCCCGCACCGGGGAGGGTGCAGTCACGCATCAATTTGCGAGCCGGAGACCGGGAAGCTGTCATGGTTCACGTACTAGACCTGCACCGTGCGGCCAACCCGAAGAAAGGGAAGAGCCAGTTGAGTCTCTCTGGGCGCGAACTGAGAGGTCTGCTCTTGAGTCGCGCGACTGTCGATCTCGAGCTAGCCTTCTCCGAATCGGCGGACTTCGCTTACCGTACTATTTATTCCCTTTTCTCCAGTCGCCCCTATCTGTTCTTACGCGGCATCTGCTTGTGCGCCGGAACGGGCTAGACATGGCAGCGCGTGAGCGTACATTCCCGCCGCCGACACCCGTGCGGGTGCGGCCTACCGGAAGCCTCCGGTGCCCCCGTCCGGCCCTCGCTCACCCCGAGCCGAACACCTTCTAGGGAATCGCTCCCAAGTACCCATGAACCGCTACTCTCGTACGTGCGCCGCCGTCGCCCTCGCCCTCGGCACCCTCCCCGTCGCCGGCCTCCTCCACGCCGCCGTCGACACACCCCCCACCACCCCCGCCACCATCTCCGCCAACCGCTACTCCACCACCGGTGCCGACGTCATCTGGGCTCGCTCCACCGACCGCGAAGGGCTCGTGCGCGGCTACGAGGTCTTCCGCGACGGCGTCTCGCTCGGCATCCGCGACGCGCTGAGCGTCTCCGAGAAGGCGCTCACTCCGGGCAAGAGCTACAGCTACTCGGTCGCCGCCGTGGACTCCGCCGGGCAGCGCTCGGCCCCGATCCGCATCACGCTCAACACCAAGGGTTTCACCAACGCCGCCAGCGCCCCGGGCATCGTCTCGCCGACGGTGCCCGTGCCCGTAAAGCCGCCGACGAACCCGGTGCCCACCGCACCGACCGCCGGCGCCCCCGCCGCCCCGACCGGCCTGACCTCCTCGGCCTACTCGGGCACCGCGGGCGCGATCGCCTGGGCGCGCCCGGCCGCGGCCGGGCTTCGCTACGACGTCCGTCGCGACGGCACGCTGGTGGCCTCGGCGGTGGACCGCCTGAGCTATGTCGACCGGGCCCTCTCGGCAGGCCGCGAGTACCGCTACGAGGTCGTGGCGATCGACTCGGCCGGCAAGCGTTCGGCACCGACGACGGTGACGCTTCGTACCCAGGGCACGGCGACCGGCTCCAACCCGTTCACTCCGGTAACCCCGACGGCGCCCACGGCACCCACCACGTCGACGGCACCGGTCAGCGGTCTACGCGGCAGCATCTACTCGGCCACGACGGGGGAGATCTTCTGGCAGCGTTCGGCGACGCCGGGGCTTCGCTACGAGATCAGCCGAGACGGGCGCGTGCTGGAGCCGACGAGGGACGGGACTAGCTATTACGATTCGGCGCTGCCGGGCGGCGCGAGCGTCGTCTACTCGGTCGTGGTGATCGATCGTGACGGTCGGCGGTCGGCGCCCGCGACGGTGACCTTGACCAAGGCGGGCACGGTGACGCCCGCTCCGAGCACGCCGACAACGCCCGCGCCGACGCAACAGGCAGAAAACCCGGCGAACATCCGCGCCCTCGTCTACTCGTCGACGACGGTCGAGCTGTTCTACGACTACCGGCCCGGCACCTACGACGTGCTGCGTCGCGACGGCACCATCGTGAACCTCGGCGGGCCGACCCGGAACTTCGTGGACCGCTCGCTCGTGGGAGGACGCACCTACGTCTACGAGCTCTCGCGCTCGACCGCGACCGGCAAGCAACTTTCCCGGATCACCGTCACGACTCCGCAGAGCTCGAGCGGCGTGCTCGTGCCGCCCGCCCGCCTTAGCGCACGAACCGACACGGCGTTCCAGGCAACGTTGTCGTGGGAGGCATCGCGGGGGTCGGACGTGGTCTACGTGGTGTACCCGGGCATGTTCGGCGAGAACCCCGGAACCGAGCTCGGGACCACGCAAGGCACGACGTTCACCGTCCCTGAACCGGTGGCCGGGTTCGGTGGCGGCTTCTCGGTCGTCGCGGTCGACGGCGCCGGACGCCGGTCGGTGGAGTCGGTGATTTTTGTGCCCGGCCCCGTGTTCAACCCGTAGCGGACACGATCGGCGGTGTTGGCGCGCACGCTATTCCGTGACCCGCGATCCGTTTCGTACCGGCACGGATCGCGCGGGACAGCGAAGGAGCGCCAGATAGGAACCGGACGCCGATCGCGAGGATCCGCACCGATGTCGCGATACCCGCGAGCGGTCCGTCGGGCACACTCGACGGATCATTCGCGGACTCGGAGGAAGGAGGTGGCCCGCCGCGGTGTACGCCGCGCGGGCTGGCGACTGGTGTGCAAGTGCGTCTGTCAACGCCGGGCACCAGCGAGCACTGACCGGAGATGTCCCTCATTCCCTATTGAGGGACAAGCCGGCCGCGACACGCACCGTCGTCGCGCCCATCAGGCGCAGGCTCCCTACAGCCGCCGCCATTCCTCTTGTTACCGTGGCCGATCAGCTCGGCAGCTCGCCCGTTGTCCGGAACTCGTGAGATTCGGACAGATACTAGATCACTGCCAGCGTGCTCGTCGTCCCTCCCTCGACTCCAGTGATGGGGAGGTGAGCGCGCCAGACAAGAGGCTGGTTGCTAGACTCGACCGTCCTCGCGTTCACTTCGAATCGTGCCATGCAGCGCCTCGCCTTTCTCTTCGCTCCCCTGCTCTGCGTTGGCCTCATCCACAAGAGCGCAGCGCAAGACATCGAGTTCGAAGGCAACTGGACGCACACCGACGAGGACAAGGGTGACTTCATCGAGATCACGCAAACCGACGACAACTACGTCGTCGAGCGCGTCGCTTTCAGCGTCATGAGTCAGTCGATGGGGAAGGACCGTTACCCGGCGTTCCGCGAAGGCGGGAGCCTGTCGATTCGGGCACCGGGCGGCTCGATTCCTGTCCTCTACGAACGCGATACTGACACGCTCACCGTCGATGGCCGGCAGACCTACCGTCGAACGGACGAGGATATCGATGACGCATCGACGGCCTGGATGGCGGCGCGGAAGGCACGTCGAGCAGAGAACAAACGCGTGTGTGAAGAGCTAGAGATCGAGCGGAATTCTCGGGAAGTCGACGCTCGCCAAGATCCCGAGACCTGGGCCGCGTTCAAGGAAGAGATGAAAGCGCGGACACCAAAGGGGTGTCTCATGCCGGTCCTCTTCTGATCAGGCGGCCATCCCCTTCGAGGCGGCTCGGGGACGGTTTGAACATCAGCAGAGTCAGTAGGACTCTAGCGGAGGGGGGTCGGGGAAGGGCTCGCTTGGACCATACGACTGGTCGCAGACCGCACAACGCAACGGGGGGCTGTACTCGTTCCACGTCTTCTGCAACCGCACCGCTTTGCCGTCGGCATCGAAGCAGCGTTGGCAGAAGGGACCTTCGCGGTCTTTTCCCTCGCCCTGGCAGTACAGCACGCCGTCGAACGTCATCGAATCGCGTAGAGCAAGCTGCCGCTCTAACCCGACCTATTCATGAACTCGACCGAGGCGGTGGTCAGTGAGGTCGGAAGTGCCTCGGATGTCGTCGGTTTCGCTCATCGGGCGCTCGCGAGCGCCTCTCGCGGACCGCTCATGACGATTTCATGGTCCTCGAGCGCTTGATCGATCGGCGACCACGCTCTGGCGCGCAGCCGTGACGCCCCGACTCGAGAGTCGGGGTCAACCGCCGCCGCCATCGCGGTCCTACTCGATCAGGTCGTTGCCGCGCCGAGCACCCGGGCGATCCGGCACCACTCCCGACGCCACGGGGCCGAGTCCGGCAGGTGCAGCACGATCCGTCGCGTCGAGCGCTCCACCCAGGCTCCGAGCTTGAACAGCCTCTCGCGCAGCGTGCTCACCTGGGCGGCGGCCAGCGAGGTGTGACACGCGCTCAGGCGCAGCTCCTGGAGCAAGACGTGCGCGGCCGCCGTGAGCAGCAGCCGGAACTGGTTGGCGAGAAAGCGATGGCAGCTCGTGCGGTCCATCTCGAGCCCGTCGAGCAACTCCTTGATCCGGTTCTCCACCGCCCCGCGGGCGCAGTACACCGCCTCGTACACGAAGCGTGGCGTCTGCCGGAGATTGGTGACGACGAACCGCGGGTTGTCGCGCATCGCCCATTCCCCGAGTCGCACGACCTGGGCCTTGATCACGACGCGCTGCCCGATGTCCCAGCTGTCGGCCGCGTAGCGGCACTCGGTGTAGTCCCGCTCGCTCTCCCCGCTCGCCTCGCTACGCGTCCGCACCCCCTCCATCGCCTGCTCGGCGTGATCGCGAAGGGCGCGGTTGCCGGCGATGGCCACGACGTACTCGACGCCGGCCTCATCGAGGAAGTCGAGCACCTCCGGGGTGGCGAAGCCGCCGTCGAGGCGCACGCGGATGACGCTACGGGGAAAGGCCTTCCCGAGCTTCCCGATCACGCGCTCGAGGATCGCGCAGGCCCCCTCGCTCGCCCCGGCATGACCGTCCCGGAGCACGCTGGCGAAACAGATACTGCTCGGACTCGTCATCGAACTGGAGGAAGCCGACGACGGGGAGGAAGCACCAGCCGCCGTAGTGGGCGTTGAACAAGGACAACTGCTGCTGGCCGTGGGTGCGGTCATCGGTGGGGTCCAGGTCGATGGTGATGCGGCGCACCTGCCTCCTTCGTAGCCGCTTTCGGTGACAGGCGATCACGGTGTCGGCGAGGGCATGTCCGAGGCAGACGAGGGAGCGCCGGTCGGCGGCGTTCTCGAAGCGGCTGAGGGTTGGCTTGGAGGCGATGGCGGCGCCGTTGACCGGATCGCGCCCGAGAAGGGTGCGGGGGATCGGATCGTCGATCAGACGCGCCGCGTCGTTGCAGTCCTCGTAGCCGGCGACGAGCAGGAAGACTCTCTGGCGCAGGAGGTCTGTGAGGGTGTGCTCCACGCGGCGCGGATCGCGAGGATCTCGCATCACCGCGGCGAGCGCGGCGCTCAGCCCGAGCCGCTCGTCGGCGGCCTTCAGCAGCAGAGCGCCGCCGGCGTCACGCGCGGCTCGCGAACCTCGGCGCGCGCCGCGTCGGTTCGTTCGATGCCTCGACAGGCGACGCCTCATGCGCGGCATCGTCGGCTGCAGGCGGCCACCGGTGCTGCTCGAGCGCGAGCAGCGTGTCGATCTCCTCGACGGGCACGGGGCGCGAGAACAGGTAGCCCTGCCAGTCGTGGCAGCCTTCCTCGAGCAGGAATTCGAGCGTGCCGGCATCCTCGATGCCTTCGGCGGTGACGCGCATGCCGAGCGAGCGCGCGAGCGAGACGATGCAGCGCACGATCTTTCTCGCCTCGTCCGAGGTGGTGAGGCTCTCGACGAAGGAGCGATCGATCTTCAGGTGATCGAGCGGCAGGCGACCGAGGTAGGCGAGCGATGAGTAGCCCTTGCCGAAGTCGTCGAGCGCGATGCGCACGCCGAGGGTCTTCAGCCGGTCGACGATGTCGCTGTCGCGCGTGTCGACGAGCACCGATTCGGTGATCTCCAGGATCAGCGAGGCGGGCGAGAGACCGGACCGGTCGAGCACGCGCGCGACATCTTCCACGAAGTTGCCCTGGCCGAGCTGACGACCGCTGACGTTCACCGACATCGTGACCGCCGGATCGAGTGCGTGACTGTCACGCCAGAGGGCCAGTTGTCGGCAGGCAGCATCGAGCGCCCAACTGCCGACGACGCCGATCAGCCCCGTGCTCTCGAGGATGTGCACCAGCGTCTCGGTATCGACGCCTGCCGGCACGATGCCGGGCGCGATGCGGAGCAGCGCCTCGAAGCCGACGATCCGATCGGTCGCGAAGTCGATCTGCGGCTGGTAGTGAAGGGAAAAGGCCATCGTGTCGACCGCCTGCCGCAAGGCAACGGTGATCTCGGAGCGTTCGCGTTGCGCGCGGTCCTGCTCCTCGGTATGGAACACGTACCGGGAACGCCCGGCGTGCTTCGCCGCGTACAACGCCGTGTCCGCGCGTTTCACGAGCGTCGCGCGATCGACCTCGAGCGAATCCGCCAGTGCGATGCCGACGCTCGCCCCGACGCTGAGTTCCTTCTCGAGGATGGTGAACGGCTGACCGACGGTGCGCACGATGCGCTGCGCGACGGCCGCGGCGGCCTCGGCATCGGCGAGGTCGGGGAGCACCACCGCGAACTCGTCGCCACCGAGTCGTGCGAGCATGTCCTGCGGTCGCACCGCCGCCAGCAGGCGCTCGGCGACAGCCTTCAGGAGGGCGTCGCCATGATCGTGACCGACGGTGTCGTTGACGGCCTTGAAGCCGTCGAGATCGATGTAGAGCACGCCGAGCTGGCCCGGACGGTCGACGCGCTTCATGCGCTCGTCGAGCGTCTCGAGCCAGGCCATGCGGTTCCACAATCCGGTCAGCGCATCCTTGTGCGCGAGGTCGTGCAGACGTTCCAGCATCAAGTGATTCTCGGTAACGTCCGAGGCGACCAGCAGGTAGCCCGTCGTGCGGCCGTCGGCGCCGCGCAAGGCGGTCATGTTGATCCTGACCCACGAGATCGGACCGTTCGGTGGCTTCAGGCGCACCTCCCGCTGGAACAGGTTGCGGCGTGACAGGGCCTCGCGCATCTCTGCGATCACCTCGTCCAGCTCTTCGGAGTGGATCGCGGCCATCCAGCCGAATCCGGCGGATTCTCGTGCGCTCAGTCGACTGAGCCGATTCCACATCTCGTTGGCATACAGACAGGTCCAGTCCGCGGCCAGTTCGACGATGCCCGCCGGCGCCAGTCGCGCGAGCGACGTGAACCGCGACAGGCGCTCGAGAAACTCGGTGCTGCCCCCGGGTGCGCCCGAATCGCTCACGCTCAGCACCGTGCAGTGCTCTCCGTCGAACAGGCGATGGGTGACCCCGAGGTCGAACCGCCGGTCGTCGTGCTTGGTGCGGGCGAGTCGTACCTTGGACAGTCGGTACGCGCCGCGTGCCCGCGATTCCGGAATCCGGTCGCGAGAGGCACGGGTGATGTCGAGCGTCTGGACGATGTGATCGTCGAGATAGCGGTTGATGTCCTCGCCCCGGAGCAACGCGGGTTTGGAGCCGAAAAGGCGCGCGCACGCCGGGTCGATCTCGAGGATGCGCCCGTTCGCGTCGAAACTCAGTGTGCAGCCCTGCGACGGGGCGCGTTCGGCAGGAAGTTCGGTCGTGATCGCGACCGACGGGCAGGTGGCCTCGTTCGGTACGTCGAGAATGGCCGAGGAAAGGCGAGTGGAAGGTCGGGTGTCGTTCGCCGGATGCGCGGAGGCGTCCGGTTGAATCATCGATGTCGTCCTGCTTGGCGGTCGTCGTGACCGCGATCGCTTCGAATGGCTCATCGTGCTGTATGGGGTCCTGGCGAAAGTCGAGGCAGCGGTAGCAAATTGGATGCCTGCATCACGAAACTTGCGCGCGCTTTCAGGTTTGGTCGGCGCCGGTCGACGCGAGGTTTCGTTACGCATGCCTCGAGCCGTTTCGAGGGGCGGCTTGCCGGCGAGCACGACGGACCTCTCCAAGATGACAGCCGACGAGCGCCACGGGCCCCTCACCCTCGATGAACAACACGAGCACGGGCGAATCTTCGGGTGCTTCCCTCGGTCCGAACGAAGCCCTGGCGGACGCTGCCGGTTCGGGCGGCGGTGTCGCCTTCGTGGTGCTCGCCTTGTTGTCGCTGCTCGCGCTCGGTCGAGCAGTCTTCGCTCGGAGCGGACACGACGTCCTGCCCGCCCGACGCTCCGCACGACCGCGTCGCGGCGTGATTCCTGCACGAACTCGCGCGCCGCGCGGGTGTCGCCGAGCGATCGGCTCGGCGCCCTCACCCCTCGATCGACCCATGGAGTCCCGACGATGTTGCTGTCCTGTCGTTGTCCGAGTCCTCGTGGCAAGGGAGCGCCTGTCGCCGATCACGGGCCATCGTCCTCACCGGCAACCGTCGTGAAGGCCTGCGCTCGACGCGCCCTGAAGAAACGCCTCTTGAAGAAGCGCCTCTTCAAGAAGCGGCTCTTCAAGAAGCGCTTCGCGATCGGCGCACTGTTGGCCGGCACTGTCGCCCAGGGCGCCGTGCAGGCCGCCGACGTCAGGGTCGCCTTTCTCGGCGATCAGGGCAGGAGCCAGGCGACACGCGATGTGCTGAAGCTCGTCAAGGACGAGGGCGCCGATCTGCTCGTGCTGCAGGGCGATCTCGGGTACAGCAGGCCCCGGCTGTGGATCGAGAACATGGACTCGATACTCGGCAAGCGGTTTCCCGTGCTTGCCGTCGTCGGCAATCACGAGAACGTCGGCTGGGATCTTTATCGCGACTGGCTCGAGAAACGTGTGGAGGACATCGACGCACTGAAGTGCGACGGGCGAATCGCCGTCAAGGCGCATTGCACCTTCCGCGGCATCTCTGTCGTACAGACCGCACCGGGCGTGCACGAGATCCCCGGCATCGACGCGGATGACGACTACGCCGGCTATCTGCGCGACGCGCTGGCCGACGATCCCAACGTCTGGCGCATCTGCAGCTGGCACAAGCTTCAGCGCGACATGCAGGTGGGCGGCAAGACGAGCAATTCCACGGGCTGGGGCGTCTACGAGGAGTGTCGCAAGGCCGGTGGCATCGTCGCGACGGCGCATGAGCACAGTTACTCGCGAACCCATCTCATGAGCGACTTCAGCGAGCAGCGAGTCGTGCACCGGGACGATCACCTGCAGGTCGGACCCGGGCAGACCTTCGCGTTCGTGGCGGGGCTCGGCGGCAACTCCGTCCGTGCCCAGCAGCGCGAGGGCAACTGGTGGGGATCGATCTACACCGCGACACAGGGCGCGACGCACGGAGCCCTGTTCTGCACCTTCGGCGATCGTCGGGCGAGCTGCGAGTTCAAGGCGATCGACGGCGCGGTTCCGGATCGCTTCACCCTCGAGACGCTGAACGGCCTTGCGCCGGCCGCCGCCACGCCCACCGGATCGCGGTCGGGTGGCCGCGAGAACGAGCCTGTCACCGCCCCCGTTCCCGTTCCCGCCCCGGTCCCCGAGACGGGCGACACCGCGGCCTCGGCGATCGCCGCGCCGTCGGCGCTGGTCTCGAGTCGCTACTCGTCCGGGTCCGGGGAGATCTTCTGGGCGAGGCCGTCGACCTTCGGTCTGCAATACGAGGTCCGGCTCGACGGCGACGTGCTGGCGACGACGGTGGGCACCAGTCACTATCTGCGCGGCCTCGCGAAGGGACGGGCCTACACCTACGAGATCGTGGCCCTCGATGGTCGCGGCCGGCGTTCGGCGCCCGCGACCGTGACCCTCTCGGGCATCAAGGGCGAGTCCAGCGGCGGAACTGGCCCGACCACGGCCGCGCCACCGATCGCGAGCGCCGACCCCGCCCTGTCGAGCGCCGGTTCCGGCGGGACCATCACGCGCGCGTCGACATCGGTGCCGGGGAATCTGGAAGTCCGCCTGGATGTCTACGACCGTCGCTCGTATGAACTGTTCTGGGAGCGTGTGTCCGGCATCCCGCGCTATCGCCTCTCGTCGGACGACGGCGAAGTCGTTCAGGATGCCGCCGGCACGAGCCGTTACTTCCGACGGGTCGACACGTCGCTGGAGACGGTGTACCGGATCGAGGCGATCAACCGAGATGGCCGGACCGTCAGGGAGACCCGGGTGCTGGTGGCACCGGCGCGTTCGGCGCAGCTAGCGGCGGTCGACTGAGCCTGCCGCCCGCGCGGAGCGGTCGGAGGCCGTCGCGCTGCCCGGTCGGCAGCGGTGGGGGCTCGCCGAGCGGCGATGGAGGACGCAGGGATTCTCGGGCGATGTTCAGCTTCGATTCATGTAGGGCTGCCATTGTCGCGCCGGATGACCTTGACGAGCACACACCGATCCATGCCAGACCTTTCAGGTGAATCCGACGGGGCACGTTTCTCGAGCATGAGCCGCGCGTCGTTCAGATGCTGCATTCCGGGCACTGGAAGCCGCCGTTTGCCGCGTACGGCGCTGGCCGCCTGCCTCCTCGGCGCGACGCTCTCCGGCGCGGCTGGGGCGGATGTCAAGGTCGCCTTCCTGGGCGATCAGGGTGCGGACAGCACGGCGCGCGACGTGCTCGACCTGGTCCGCGACGAAGGCAGCGATCTGCTGGTCCTCCAAGGCGATTTCGCCTACGGCTGGGGCATCTCCAACTGGGTGGGGCATATGGAAGGCGCACTCGGTCCGGACTTCCCGGTCCTGGGTGTCGTCGGCAACCACGAGGAAGACGACTGGCCGATCTATCGCGAGTGGTTCCAGAACAGACTCGATCAGGTGCCCGAGCTGTCCTGCGACGGTGATCTGGGTGTCAAGGCGCACTGCACCTTCCGCGGAATCTCGGTGGTGCAGGTCGCGGCCGGGATCACCGAGGTGCCCGGCGTCTCGTCGAATGACGGCTATCCCGACTTCATCGAGCGGTCCTTCGACGACGATCCGAACGTCTGGCGAATCTGCAGCTTCCACAAGATGATGCGGCGCATGCAGGTCGGTCTCAAGGCCGATCGCACGGGCTGGGGGGTCTATGAGTCCTGCCGCGAGTCGGCCGCCATCGTCGCGACGGCGCACTCGCACACCTATTCGCGAACCCATCTGCTCAGCAACTTCGAAAACCAGACGATCGTCGATCAGGACGACGATCTGGAGATCTCACCGGGCCGTACGATCGCCTTCGTGTCCGGACTCGGCGGCAAGTCGGTTCGCGCGCAAGCCCGGGATGGCGCCTGGTGGGCATCGATCTACACGGCGACCCAGGGTGCGACGCACGGCGCGCTGTTCTGCACGTTCGGCGACACGCAGGCGAGCTGCGAGTTCAAGGATGTCGCCGGCGGGGTGGCCGATCGATTCACGCTGCGCGTCAGCGGCCGTTCATCCGGCGCGTCTGAATCGGAGTCGACGACGGAACCTGCCGAGGTGGCGGCGGCCGAAGTCTCGGAGGAAGCGACCTCCGAGCCGGACCCCGTTTCGGAGCCCGAGCCTGCGCCCGAGGCGGAACCTGCGCCGGAAGCTGCGCCGGAAGCTGCGCCGGAACCAGAGCCGGAACCAGAGCCGGAAACTGCGCCGGAAACTGCGCCGGAACCTGCGTCGGAACCTGCGTCGGAACCAGAGCCGGAACCTGCGTCTTCGCCCGACCCAGAGCCCGCCGAGGCTTCCGCAGAGGCGACTCAGGTGACGGAGGAGCCCGCGGTCGAAGAGGCGTTGGCGGAAGCGCGGGCGGCCGACGCAAGACTCGACCGCGAGCGCGAGGAACCGGTCGTCGTGGAGCCGCCTCTGCAGGTCCAGGCCAGCGAGAGCGCCGTGCCGGTCGAAGCCACGGAGCCGCCACCCGAGCCGGCGCCGGAGCAGCCGCCGGAGCAGCCGCCGGAGCAGCCGCCGGAGCAGCCGCCAGAGCAGCCGCCAGAGCAGCCGCCGGAGCAGCCGCCCGAGCCGCCACCGGAGCCGGCGCCTGAGCCAGAGCCGACCCCGGAAGCGACCGCCGAGCCCCCTCCCGAGCCCACGACGATCACAGCCGCAGGGTCAGGCGCGGCGGCCGAGCCGACCGGGTCGCCGGCGGTCGACGACGACGCGCTTGTCGCCACGCCACCGCAGGCGCCGAGCGTCGCCCGCTTCGAGACCACCTTGGCCGACGATAGCGATGCCGGCAGCGGCAGGCTCGACGATCCCGCGCCGGTCATCGCCTCGGACGGGTTGGACGTGCCGGTCGTGAATCTCACCGCGGGTGCGGACGACGAGCCGGACTTCGGCCCTGTGTCAGCAGGCGGAGGCGGGTCGGCCATCGGCTCGCTCGCGTTGTTCGGCCTGCTGCTTCTGCGCCGTCGTTCGTCCGGTGCGGGAGTGTGTCGGCGCAGCCTCTGACCCGCCACGCTCAGAGGCTGCGCGATCGAAGAGTCGGTTCCATGCGCGGTCGAGTAGACGGATCGTCGAACGCTCGAAGCCACGGGTCCATGCGCGGTCGAGGGAACGGATCGCCGAGCGGTCGAAGCCGCGAGTCGGCGAGTGGTCGACGGTACGGGTGAGAGGCGACGTCCACGACTACATCGTCGTCGGTGCCGGCTCGGCGGGTTGCGTGCTTGCCAACCGCCTGAGCGAAGCCGGGCGCCATCGGGTACTGCTGCTCGAGGCCGGCGGCAGCGAACGCCGGTTCTGGACACAGGTGCCGATCGGCTACGGCAGGGTCTATCACGACGAGCGCGTCAACTGGAAGTACGAGACCGAGCCGGTGCCGGGCCTCGATGAGCGTGCGAGCTATTGGCCGAGAGGCCGCGTGCTGGGCGGGTCGAGTTCGATCAACGCGATGGTGTACGTGCGCGGGCACCCGGACGACTACGACGACTGGGGCCGGTCGGCCAGTGGCTGGAGCTGGTCCGATGTCGCGCCCGCGTTCCATCGCATGGAGGCCTGGGACGGTGTACCCCACGAGCGGCGTGGTCGCGTCGGACCGCTGAGCGTGCACGACACCAGCGGTGAGGTCCATCCGCTGTGCGACACCTATCTTCGCGCGGCCGAAGAGATCGGTATCGGCCTGAACGAGGACTACAACGCGGACACCATGGAAGGCGCCTGCCTCTATCAGATAACCACCCGAGGCGGCGTACGTGCCTCGAGCGCACGGTGCTACCTGCGGCCCGCCATGCGCCGCTCGAATCTGCAGGTCGTGACCCGTGCGCAGGTGAGCGGCATCCTGTTCGACGGCGCGCGGGCCTGCGGTGTCACCTGGCGCGGCCGCGACGGCGAGTCACGGGCGTTGGCCGCGCGCGAGGTGGTGCTGGCGGCGGGTGCGGTCAACTCCCCGCAACTGTTGCAGCTTGCCGGGATCGGTCCGGCCGCGATGCTCGCCGGGCATGGCATTCGGGTGCGGCGCGACCTGCCGGCGGTCGGCAACCATCTCCAGGACCACCTCGGCGCGGACATGCTCTTTCGCGCTCGCGTGCCGACCCTCAACCAGGCACTGCGTCCGTGGCACGGCAAGCTGCGCGCCGGTGCGCGCTATCTCGCCGCCCGTCGCGGGCCACTCTCCCTCAGCGTCAACCAGGCCGGAGGGTTCGTGCGCGTACTCCCCGGGGCGACGCGCCCCGATCTACAGCTCTACTTCTCGCCGCTCAGCTACACCCGGGCTCCGGTCGGCGTGCGCCCGCTGATGAATCCCGACCCGTTTCCCGGATTCATGCTCGGCTTCAATCCCTGCCGACCGACCAGCCAGGGTCGGGTGACCCTGCGTTCGTCCGATCCGTTCGAGCCACCCTCGATCCGACCGAACTACCTCGACACCGCGCACGATCGAGCGCTCATGTCGAGGGGCATGCGACTCGTGCGGGCGCTGGCGGCGGCACCGTCCCTTGCCGCCGTCATCGCGCGTGAAATCTCCCCCGGCGCGCCCGTCGACTCTGACGAAGCGCTCGCCGCCCATGTGCGCGAACACGCCTGGACGGTGTTCCACCCTTGCGGAACCTGCCGAATGGGCGATGACGCTACCGACACCGTCGTCGACTCGCGCCTGCGCGTGCACGGCGTGCCGGGCCTCCGGGTCGTCGATGCATCCATCTTCCCGCGCATCCCGTCGGGGAACACGAACGCGCCGGCGATCATGGTGGGTGAACGCGGCGCCGCGATGATCCTCGAGGACGCCTCGAGCCTGACGCCCGGAGCCTGACGGCGGACTCGAACGCCCCGCGCCGGACGCCCCCCGCCCGGCGGGCACCGTGCCCGCGCGGCAGGCGACCGCCGGCGTTCTCAGCCACGCCTGAATCCGGTCGCCATGACGAAGAACGTCGGATCGAGCTGCTTCATCGGCGCTTCCAGCGCGGTGATTTCGGCGGCCGGTGCGTGCACCTCGAGACGATCGAGCGTGGCGATCTTCAGCGCTTCACCGAGCAGTTCGCCGACGTTTTCCAGGTGCGCGAGGATGCCCGCCGCGTCTCGGTAGCCCTCGCGACAATGCGCCAGCTGTCCGCTGAAGCTGAAGCCGTAGAAGACGACACCGTCCTCCCCGCGAGTCTTCTCGACCATGCGATCGCCGAGCGCCTTGAAATCCTCGAGCTTGCCGTCCTGGACGGTGAAGTAGGGGACGAGCGTGCAAACGGTGTCTTCGAGAGCCATGCGAGTCTTCCTTCGATGCAGTGGGGTGGAGCGGATGGGGCCCGCGGAACCGATCGCGCAGAGCCTGTGGCGCATGAACTTCGCCAGGCGGTGACGGTCGGGGTCTGACGGTGCCGCGACGTTAACCGTCGGTCGCCTCACCGGCAATGGCCCCTAGGGCTACCATCGTCATCCCGATTCCGCTTCGCCGTCCGAGGAACCGCCCTGCCATGTCCACCAAGACGAAGGTCATCGTCGGCATTCTCGGCCTCGTCGCCGTCACCGCGATCTGGTTCCTCCTGCCGGTCAAGGAGTGGATAGAGGGGTTCCAAGGCTGGATCAAGGCACTGGGTGCGCTCGGCGTCGCGGTGTTCGTGGCGCTCTACGTCGCCGTCACCGTCGTGCTCGGCCCGGCCTGGGCATTGACGCTGGTCGCCGGTCTCGCCTATGGCGCCTGGGGTTTCCCGCTGGTCGTGGGTTCGGCGACGCTGGCTGCCGTCGTCGCCTTCCTGATCGGCCGCAACGTCGCTCGCAAGCGAGTGATGAAGCTCGTCGACGATGACAAGCGTCTGAAGGCGCTGAACCAGGCGGTCAGTCAGGACGGCTGGAAGGTCGTCGGCCTGACGCGGCTCAGTCCCGTGTTCCCGTTCGGGCTTCAGAACTACCTGTTCGGCGTGACCGACATCGCGCTCCTGCCGTACATGCTGGCGACCCTCGTCGGGATCATGCCGGGCACCGCGCTCTACGTGTACCTGGGCTCGTTGGGCAATGCGGCCGGCGAGGGCGGGGGGGCGCTGCGCTGGGCACTTCTGATCGCCGGTCTGATCGCCACGGCCGTGGTCGTGACGCTGGTGACGAAGCGGGCGCAGGCCGCGCTCGCGGCCCTGGATGTCGAGTAGCAAGGCGGGTCGGCGGGACACGCTGGACGCTCATCGGGATGACTGGCCCAGGGCCGCTTGCCGGCATCGCCCCGGCGCTCGCCGGACTCGCGGTCGAGGTTGCCGGCGAAACCGGCGACGACTGACCGGCAGGCCGGACGATCTTCGGACCACCCGGCGCGGGGCACGCTCCTTGCGGTCGCCCGTTCAACGGAGAGCGCGCATGAACCTGGACCACGGCCTCGACGACAAGTACACGGCCGAAGGCGGCCATGTATTCATGAACGGCACGCAGGCGCTCGTCCGCCTCCCGATGGCACAGATGCGCCGCGATCGCTTGGCCGGTCTCGACACGGCCGCCTTCGTGACGGGCTATCGCGGCTCGCCGCTCGGCGGCTACGATCAGCAGCTGGCGCTCGCGAGTTCCCATCTCGAGGCGCACGACGTGACGTTTCGTCCCGGCGTCAACGAGGATCTCGCCGCCACCGCCATCTGGGGCACGCAGCAGGTGCCGCTGGCGCGACGCCCCACGAAGCAGGGTGTCGTGGGTATCTGGTACGGCAAGGGCCCGGGCGTCGACCGCTGCGGTGACGTGTTCAAGCACGGCAACGCCGCTGGAACGTCCGCGTACGGTGGCGTGCTCTGCCTGGCCGGGGACGACCATGCGGCCAAGTCTTCCACCCTGCCGCACCAGTCGGACCATGCCTTCATGGCGGCGGTCATGCCGGTGCTGTATCCGTCCTCGATTCACGAGTTCCTCGAGGTCGGACTGTTCGGCATCGCGATGTCCCGCTACTCGGGTTGCTGGGTCGGGCTGAAGGTCATCTCCGACACGGTCGAGACGAGCGCCGTCGTCGACCTCGGCGACGAGCAGCGAGCGTTCGTCATGCCGGACGACTACGAGATGCCGGCCGGCGGACTCGGCATCCGCTGGCCCGATCCGCCGATGGTTCAGGACGATCGCCTGCAGGAGCACAAGGCCTACGCCGCGCTCGCCTTCGCCCGTGCGAACGGCATCGACCGGACGATCATCGATTCGCCGAATGCGCGACTCGGCATCGTCGCGACCGGCAAGGCCTTCGAGGACGTACGCCAGGCCATGGTCGAGCTGGGGCTCGACGAGACGACCTGCGCGCGCGTCGGCATCCGCCTCTACAAGGTGCGCATGCCCTGGCCACTGGAGCCGGAGGGCATCCGTCACTTCTCGGAGGGTCTGGAGGAGGTGCTCGTGGTCGAGGAGCGACGCGAGATCGTCGAGCACCAGATCAAGCAGCAGCTGTTCAACTGGCGAGCCGATGTTCGCCCCCGGATCATCGGCAAGTTCGACGACGACGACCGGCATGTGCTGCCGCTGTCGATGCCGCTCTCCGCGTCCCGCGTGGCGCGAGCGATCGCGGCCCGCGTGCTTCGTCTGGATCTCGACGAATCGCTGCGGCGTCACGTCGACTCCCGGCTGGACTACCTGTCGCGACGCGCGAGCGAGAGGCTCGCCCACGTCGCACCGATCGAGCGCCAGCCGTGGTTCTGCGCCGGCTGCCCGCACAACACGTCCACCAGGGTGCCGGAAGGCTCGACGGCGATGGCCGGGATCGGCTGCCACTACATGGTGCAGTGGATGGATCGGGGCACCGAGACCTTTACCCAGATGGGCGGGGAAGGGGTGCCGTGGTCCGGCATCGCGCCGTACACGGAGGAGCGTCACCGCTTCGTCAACCTCGGCGACGGGACCTACTTCCATTCCGGGCTGCTCGCGATCCGCGCCTCGGTCGCCGCCGGGGTGAACCTCACCTACAAGGTGCTCTACAACGATGCGGTCGCGATGACCGGTGGCCAGGACGTCGACGGCGAGTTGACGCCCGCCCGCGTCACGCATCAGCTGCACGCCGAGGGCGTCACGCCGATCCATCTGGTCAGCGACGATCCCGAGCGGCATCGTCCGGAGGCGCTCGCCCCGGGCACGATCATCTCCCACCGCGACTCGCTCGACGCGCTGCAGAGAGCGCTGCGCGAACTCCCCGGCGTCAGCGCGATCGTCTACGAGCAGACCTGTGCGGCGGAGAAGCGGCGGCGACGCAAGCGTGGCACGCTCGAGGATCCGGACCGGCGGGTGATCGTGAATACCGAGGTCTGCGAAGGCTGTGGAGATTGCTCGGTGCAGTCCAACTGCGTCGCGGTCGAGCCGCTCGAGACCGCGTTCGGGCGCAAGCGGCGCATCAACCAGAGCGCCTGCAACAAGGACTTCTCCTGCCTGAAGGGCTTCTGCCCTTCGTTCGCCACGATCGAGGGCGGCACCCTGCGCAAGCGCAAGCCGAGCGGCCTGTGCCCGTCGGCGGTCGCCGCCGCGCCGCCCGATCTGCCGGCGCCCGCGCTTCCCTCGCTGGCCGAGCGACCCTGGAACATCGCGATCACCGGCGTCGGCGGCACCGGCGTGCTGACGATCGGTGCGATCCTCGGCATGGCGGCACACGTCGACGGGCACGCCTCGATGGTGCTCGACATGGCCGGACTCGCGCAGAAGGGCGGCGCCGTGCTGAGTCACGTGCGACTCGCGCGCCGGCCCGACGAGGTGACCAGCCCGCACATCGTCGCCGGTGCCGCGGATCTCCTGATCGCGGCGGACGACGTGGTTGCCGCCTCCCGTGACGGCACCGTGCTCTGCGACGCCGCGAGGACGCAGGGTGTGGTCAACACGAGCGGGACACCGGTGGCGGCCTTCGTCGGGCAGCGCGACATCGACTTCCGACGCGGCGCCGTCGCCGACACGATCGGCGACCATGTCGACGGCCGCGCCCATTTTCGACCGTTCACGGGCATCGCCGAGGCATTGGCGGGGGACGCCATCGCGACCAACATCCTCATGCTCGGATACGCCTGGCAGAGTGGGCTCGTGCCGATCTCGTTCGCGGCGCTTGCGCAGTCCATCCGCCTCAACGGGGTGGCCGTCGAGGCGAATCTCTCGGCGTTCGCGCTCGGGCGGCGGCTTGCCTGCGATGCCGATACGGTGATGGCCGAGGTGGCGTCCGCCGGTGACGGCCAGCGTGACGCGGCGGCCGCGGACGCGACGGTATCCGACGCGACGCCGCTGGCGTCGCTGTCGCTCGACGCCCTGATCGAACACCGGGCCGCACACCTCGAGCGCTACCAGGACCGGACGCTCGCCCGTCGCTACCGCGATGCGGTCGGCCAGATGCGCGAACGGTGTGCGGAGCGTGGCCTGGACGATGCGCTCGCTCGCGCCGTCGCTCACAACTACGCGAAGGTGCTGGCACCGAAGGACGAGTACGAGGTCGCGCGGCTCTGGAGTCTGCCGGCCGCGCGCGAGCGCATCGACGCGGCCTTCGAGGGGGACTTCCGCATCACGCTGCACCTCGCGCCGCCGCTGCTCGGTGGGACCGGTCCGGACGGGCGACCGCGCAAGCGTGCGTTCGGCCCGTGGATACTCGAGGCGTTCGCGCTGCTTCGGCGCGGCAAGCGCCTGCGCGGCACGCCGCTGGACCCGTTCGGCTACACGGTGGAGCGTCGCGCGGAGCGTCGCTGGATCGCGTTGCACGAGGAGGACATGGCGCGGGTGCGCGCGGCACTCGAGGCGTCACCCGATGCGGCGTTCCGCGAGGATGTGGCGCTTGCCATGCTCGAACTGCCGGACACGATCCGCGGCTACGGCCCGGTGAAGGCAGAGGCCATGCGGCAGGCGGAGGCGCGACGGGCGGCGTTGCAGTCGGATCTCGGGCGACCCATGCCGCGCGAGATCGCACGGGCGGAGGCGTGACGGAGCGCCGGCGCGAGGCGAGATCCTCCCGCGACTGACGGATCCCGACATCGGGCAGCGCCCTGCTGCACGAGCCTCCGCGGCCCTAGGCGAGCCGTACGCTCCGGTGCTACACTTCGGGCGATACCGCGGACGAACTCCCTCTACTCGACAGTAGCGGCCGCGCAGAAGATCAGGATTGCGGTAAGGGCTCCCTCCGGAGCCCTTTACACGGCAAGGGCTCCTCAGGGAGCCCTTTTTCACGACAAGGGCTCCTCATGGAGCCCTTTTCATTGGTGCCGTCCGGACCCACGTTGGTGCGTGGGGGCCGAGCGGCGGTGCGGAACCGGACGTCACGATGCAGAGAGCGTCACCGATCGTGTCGGCCGTGGTCGAGCCCGTGGTCACGGGTCTCGGCTACGAGTTCGTCGGCGCGGAGTTCGGTCAGACCGAGAGCGGGCCGACGCTGCGCGTCTACATCGACGGCCCCGACGGCGTCGAGGTGGACGACTGCGCGAAGGTGAGCCGGCAGGTGGACGCCGCGCTCGACGTCGACGATGTCGTGCGAGGGGCCTACGTGCTGGAAGTGTCCTCGCCCGGCGTGGACCGGCCGCTGTTCGATGAGCGGCAGTTCGGCGCGCAGATCGGTGAGGAAGTGCGAGTTCGGCTGCTCGGCGGTATCGACGGGCGAAGGAACTACAAGGGCACGTTGATCGCGGCCGCGGACGGACAGGTGACGATCGAGGTGGACGGCGCGGATCATGCGGTTCCGCTCGCCGATATCGAGCATGCGTACCTGATCGGGCGTCTGCGCTGATTCATTCCTGTCGGGCCGCGGTCGAGCGGCCTCCACGAAGGCTCGAGAGAGACGGACATGAGCAAAGAGATCCTGCAGGTCGTGGACGCGGTGTCCAACGAGAAGGGCGTCGAGGAGGAGATCATCTTCGACGCGCTCGAGGCGGCACTCGCCTCGGCGAGCCGCAAGCGCCACGGAGGCGACATCGAGGTGCGCGTCGCGATCGATCGGGAGACCGGTGAGTACGACACCTTCCGCCAGTGGGAGATCATCGAGGACGATGCGGAGATGGAATTCCCGCTGCGCCAGATGACGCTGTCCGCGGCCCAGTACGACGACGCCGAGCTGCAGCTCGGCATGTTCGTCGAGGAGGCGATCGAGTCGGTCGACTTCGGGCGCATCGCCGCGCAGACCGCCAAGCAGGTCATCGTGCAGAAGGTCCGTGAGGCGGAGCGCGAACGCGTCGTCGAGCAGTACCAGGGGCGGGTCGGCGAGCTGGTGATGGGCATCGTCAAGCGCCTCGAGCGGGGTGGCGTCTATCTCGATCTCGGCGGTAACGCCGAGGCCTACATCGCCCGCGAGGACATGATCCCGCGCGAGGCGACCCGTCCCGGGGACCGCCTCCGCGGCTACCTCAAGGAAGTGCGTACCGAGCCGCGCGGCCCGCAGCTGTTCGTGACGCGTACCGCGCCGGAATTCCTGGTCGAGCTGTTCAAGCTCGAGGTGCCGGAAGTGGGGCAGGGCATCATCGTCATCAACGGCGCCGCGCGCGACCCGAGCGCCCGCGCGAAGATCGCCGTTTCCTCGCTCGACCCGCGCCTCGATCCGGTCGGGGCCTGTGTCGGCATGCGGGGTTCGCGCGTGCAGACCGTCTCGAACGAGCTGGCCGGCGAGCGCATCGACATCATCCTCTACAACCAGAACCCGGCGCAGTTCGTCATCAACGCGATGGCCCCGGCGGACGTCAAGGGCATCGTCGTCGACGAGGACAAGGGCTCCATGGACATCGCGGTCGAGCACGAGAAGCTCTCGCTCGCGATCGGTCGGGGCGGCCAGAACGTGCGCCTCGCCTCCGAGCTGACGGGCTGGACGCTCAACGTCATGGACGAGGTGGCCGCCGACGAGAAGAGCGAGGAGGAGTCGAAGGTCATCGTCGAAGCCTTCGTCGAGCAGCTCGACGTGGACGAGGAAGTCGCGCTGATCCTCGTTCAGGAAGGGTTCACGACGGTGGAAGAAGTGGCCTACGTGCCGCGCGAGGAGCTTCTCGACATCGACGAGTTCGAAGAGGAGACCGTTGACGAACTGCGTAGCCGCGCTCAGGATGCGCTGCTCACGAAGGCTATCGCGACGGAGACGAAGCTCGGCGGCAAGACGCCGTCACCGGAGCTGGTCGCGATGGAAGGGGTCGGCGAGGATCTCGCGATCGAGATGGCCGCCAACGACATCCTGACCGTGGACGATCTCGCCGACCAGTCGGTCGACGATCTGATGGTGGTGCCGGACATGGACGAGGAGCTCGCCGCGAAACTGATCATGAAGGCCCGCGAGCGCTGGTTCGCCGAGGCCGAGGCTGCCGAGGCGGAAGCGGCCGCGGAGGCCCTGGCTGCCGAGGGCGGAAGCGCGGACGGTTCGCCTGCCCGTGCCACGAGCGGGGCGACCTGACCCGGGAACGGGTCCAGGGCGGTCGGATGCGACCGCCCGGACCGACACGCACGCCACGGACGGCGACACGCATCATCCAGCACGACCCCGCGGGCACGATCGGCTCGCACGCTCGGGAACACTCAGAGAGACCATGGCAGAAGTCACCGTAAAGCAGCTCGCGCAGGTCGTCGGTACGCCCGTCGAGAAACTGCTCGTGCAACTCGCCGACGCCGGCGTGCCGAAGGAGAGCGACGGGGACTTGATCTCCGACTCCGAGAAGCTGACCCTGCTCGCGCACCTGCGCGGCGCCCGCGCGTCGGGTGGAGCCGCGTCCGCCGGAGGTGGTGGCGCGGCCGGCGACAAGCGCATCACCGTGAAGAAGCGCCGCAGCGTCAGCGAGCTCAAGGCCGACCCCTCCGGACGCAAGCGGGTCGCGGTCGAGGTCCGGTCGCGCCGCACCTATGCGGTTCCGGATGCCGCCGCCGCCGGTGCGGCGGCCGGTGATGTGCCGTCGGCCGGCGCCGCGGCCCCCGCGCCGGCGACCGGACCGACCGGCGCGGCACGTCCGACCGCGGAAGTCGTGGCCGAGGCCGAGGCGGCCAAGGCGGCCGAGGCAGAAGCGATGCGGGCGGTCGAGGCCGAGGCCGGAGTGGTGGCCGACGGCGACGCGCCCGCCGCGGAACCGGTCGACGACGAGCCGCTGATCACCGACGAGGACGTGGCCGCGGCGCGGGCCGCCGCCGAGGCCGCCGCCGCCGATGCCGTGGCCGCCGAGGTCGCGAGAGCCGCCGCCGCCGCCGCCGAGCCCGAGAAGGAACTGACGCCCGAGGAGATCGCCGCTCGGGCGGCTGCCGAGGAGAAGCGCGCCGCGCTCGAGAAGCAGGCGTTCGCCCAGGCCGAAAAGATGGCCGAGCGGCAGGTACTGCAGGAGAAACGCCGCGAGGCCGACGAGAACTCGAAGCGCGAGTCCGAGCGCGTCGAGCAGGAGCGCGTGGCGGCCGAGGCACAGCGACGCGCCGCGATGGAAGCCCAGCAGGCGGCGAGTTCCAGCGACCGAGGTGGTCCCGGCCGCGGCGCCGACAAGGCGCGCGGCCGCGGCCGCGGCAAGCCCGGTGGTGGCGGTGGCGGTGGCGGCGGGCGCGACACGCGCTACGGCCGCAACCAGCTGCACGTGGCCAAGGGCAAGTCCGGCCGACGCGCGGGCAAGCCCCGTCGCGCGCTGCCGGCGAACTTCGAGGCCAAGCACGGCTTCGAGCGACCGACCGCGCCGGTGGTGCGGGACGTGGACGTGCCGGAGACGATCACCGTCGCCGAGCTCGCCAACAAGATGGCGGTGAAGGCGGCCGAGGTCATCAAGGCGATGATGGGCATGGGCGTCATGGCGACGATCAACCAGCTGCTCGATCAGGACACCGCGATCCTCGTCATCGAGGAGATGGGCCACAAGGCGAACCCCATGAGCGCGGACGACGTCGAGGCGGCACTGGCCGCCCTCGTCGCCGGTGCCCGCGACGGCGATGCCGAGGCGCGACCGCCGGTCGTCACGGTCATGGGGCACGTGGACCACGGCAAGACCTCGCTGCTCGACTACATCCGCACCTCGCGGGTCGCATCGGGCGAGGCGGGTGGCATCACGCAGCACATCGGCGCCTATCAGACCGAGACCGACAACGGCGTCATCACCTTTCTCGACACGCCCGGCCACGCCGCGTTCACGTCGATGCGGGCGCGCGGTGCGCAGTCGACGGACCTGGTCGTGCTGGTCGTCGCCGCCGACGACGGCGTCATGCCGCAGACGGTCGAGGGCATTCAGCACGCCCGCGCCGCCAACGTGCCGCTGATCGTCGCCATCAACAAGATGGACAAGGAAGATGCTGACCCGGAGCGCGTCAGGAACGAGTTGTCCCAGCACGAGGTCATTTCCGAGGACTGGGGGGGCGACACGCAGTTCGTTCCGCTGTCGGCGCTGACCGGCGAAGGCGTGGACAAGCTGCTCGACGCGATCACCCTGCAGGCCGAGGTGCTGGAGCTCGAGGCCATTCCGGAGGGTAACGCTTCCGGTGTCGTCGTCGAGGCGATGCTCGACAAGGGTCGCGGCCCGGTGGCGACCATCCTGGTGCAGGAAGGCACGCTCAGGCGTGGCGACAGCTTCATCTGCGGCCAGGTGACGGGCCGGGTGCGAGCGATGTTCGACGAGGACGGTCGGGCGGTCGAGGAGGCCGGACCGTCGAGTCCCGTGCAGGTGCTCGGCCTGTCGTCGACGCCGAACGCGGGCGACGAGATGCTGGTGGCCGCCGACGAGAAGAGCGCGCGGGAACTGGCCGAGCTGCGCCACGGTCGTCAGCGCGACGCGCGGCTGGCCGAGCGACGCCCGCAGCGTCTCGACGACGTCTTCGGAAACCTCAAGGGCGGCCCCACGCCGACGGTCAACTTCGTCATCAAGGCGGACGTCAAGGGCAGCTACGAGGCGATCCGGGACACGCTCGAGAAGCTGTCGACCGAGGAGGTCGAGGTTCGGATCATGGGGGGTGGCGTCGGCGGCATCACCGAGTCGGACGCGAACCTCGCGCTCGCCTCGGACGCGATCCTGGTCGGCTTCAACGTGCGCGCGGACACCGCCGCGCGTCGCCTCATCCAGGAGCAGGAGATCGACCTCCGCTACTACAGCGTCATCTACGAGCTGATCGACCTGGCTCGCGCGCTCGCCAGCGACCAGCTGCCCCCGGAAGTGCGCGAGACCATCATCGGCACGGCGGACGTGCGCGAGGTATTCACGTCGCCGAAATTCGGCCTCATCGCCGGCTGCATGGTCGTCGACGGCGTCGTCCGGAAGGACGAGCCGATCCGCGTGCTGCGCGAGAACACCGTCATCTACGAGGGTGAGCTCGAGTCGCTGCGTCGCTTCAAGGACGACGTGAAGGACGTTCGCATGGGGACCGAATGCGGCATCGGGGTGAAGAACTACACCGACGTCAAGCCCGGCGACCAGATCGAGGTGTTCGAACGCACCGAGGTGGCACGGACGCTGTGATGACGCGCATGAAACGGGTGGTGCGCTGACGTGGCGGGTTCCGACGACTACCCGCGCAGCCACCGGGTCGCGGACTTCATCCAGCGGGAGCTGTCCGGGATGATCCGTACCGAGATCCGCGACCCGCGGGTGTCGCCCATGCTCACCATCGCGTCGGTCGAGGTGTCGCGGGACCTCTCCGTCGCCAAGGTGTACTGGTCGGTGCTCGATGCCGGGGAGAAGGAGGAGACGACGGCGGCGCTGAAGCGTGCGTCGGGATTCCTCCGTCGTCGACTCGCCCAGGAGATGCAGATCCGCTCGGTGCCGGAGCTGCGCTTCCATCACGACGATTCGGCCGAGCGCGGCGCGCACATGTCGGCGCTCATCGCCGACGCCGTGGCGACGAACACCACCAGCGAGGACACCGACGACATCGACCCCGTCGGCGCGGCAGCCGACGCTCGACCGTCGGCGACCGGTCTGCCACCTCGCGGCGATCGCGGCTGACCCCGGCCGGCCGGTCCGTCCGGCCGGATCGCTCGGTCGATGCGTCCAGCCGCTCTCCCTTTTCCGCGAGCCGACGTCACATGCCGCGACGCAACCGGAAGGGGCGGGATGTCCACGGCATCCTGCTGCTCGACAAGCCGCCCGGCGGGAGCTCGAACCACGCGCTCCAGCGGGTCAAGCGACTGTTCGGTGCGAAGAAGGCCGGGCACACGGGCACGCTGGATCCGCTGGCGACCGGCATGCTGCCGCTCTGCCTCGGCGAGGCGACCAAGCTGTCGGCGCACCTGCTGGATGCGGACAAGGGGTACGAGACCACCCTCCGTCTCGGCGTGACGACGGACTCCGCCGACGCCGACGGCCGCGTGCTCGAGGAGCGAGCCGTTCCCGTCGATCTGGACGCCGGGACCTTCGCCGCGCATTGCGCAGCCTTCGAGGGGCCGCAGGATCAGGTGCCGCCGATGGTCTCGGCGATCAAGATCGACGGCCGGCGGCTCTACGCGCTTGCCCGCGAAGGTGTCGTCATCGAGCGCGCACCGCGGGCGGTCGTCATCCGCGAGCTCGAGGTGCTCGCCTTCGATGGGGAGACCGCGCGCCTGCGGGTGCGCTGTTCCAAGGGCACCTACATCCGATCCCTGGTCACCGATATCGGCGAGCGGATCGGCTGTGGCGCGCACGTCACGGCGCTTCGACGCACATCGGTCGCACCGTTCGAGGGAGACGGCTATCCGATGGTGACACTCGAGCTGCTGGAGACGCTCGTGGCCGACGACGCTTTGCCGGAGGCGGCATACGCCGCACTCGACGCGCTGCTGCTGCCACCGGATGCGGGTCTGGAGCATCTGCGCGAGGTGTTCGTGGACGCCGCCGGCGCGGCCCGCTTCCGGGCGGGGCAGGACGCCCCCGTCGTCGACGCGCCGTCCGGCTTCGCCACGCCCACCGACCCGTCCACCGCCACGCCTGACGCCGCGGGCGACGACCCTTCCAGGGGTACGTCGACCTGGCGGGTGCGGGAGCCGTCCGGCCGGCTGCTGGGTCTCGGGACCGTCCGCTCGGTGGAGCGCGAAGTGGGCGACGACGAGGCGTCTGGCCCTTCCGGTGGCGGCGCCGAACGGCGGGTGGCGCCGTCGCGCGTGCTGCAGTGGGGCGCGGCGGTCGACGCGCCGTGATCCCGTCGGTCGCTCGGTCGCGCCGCTCGCGAGCGCGTCTCTGCTGCTACAATGGCGAGTTTTCCCGACGCACGTCCAACACACATCGGAGTATCGCTCGAATGTCTTGCCTCAGCCCGGAACGAAAGGCGGAAATCGTCAAGGAACACCAGGTCGACTCCACGGACACGGGGTCACCGGAAGTACAGGTCGCATTGCTGTCCGCACGTATCACGCACCTCACCGAGCACTTCAAGGAACACAAGCACGATCACCATTCGCGGCGCGGACTCCTGCGCATGGTGAATCAGCGCAGGAAGCTGCTCGACTACCTGCACCGGAAGGACACGGGTCGCTACCAGACCCTGATCAAGCGACTCGGCCTGCGTCGCTGAGCGGAACCGCACCTCCGGACGAGCCCGGACCGATGCGCCGGGCCTATGTCCGGATCGCACGAACCGCCCCGCAGCCAGCCACGTAGCCAGCCCCGCAGCCGGGTTCGACGCCCGGCCCGCAGCCCGCCCGGATGGCCGGCACCGCTCCTTCTCCAGAGAACACCCCGTGACCACACATTCGAAGACATTCCAGTACGGCAGCGAGACCGTCACGCTGCAGATCGGCGAGATCGCCCGCCAGGCCAGCGCGGCCGTCGTGGCCAGCATGGGCGACACCGTCGTCCTCGTCACCGCCGTCGGCCGCCGCGAGGCGAAGCCCGGCCAGAACTTCTTCCCGCTGACGATCAACTACCAGGAACGCACGTACGCGGCCGGCAAGATCCCCGGTGGCTTCTTCAAGCGCGAAGGTCGCCCGAGCGAGTCGGAGACGCTGATCTCGCGACTGATCGATCGCCCGCTGCGCCCGCTCTTCCCGAAAGGCTTCCTGAACGAGGTGCAGGTGATCGCGACCGTCATGTCGATCGATCCGGAGGTCAACCCGGACATCCCGGCGCTGATCGGCGCCTCGGCCGCACTGGCCTGCTCCGGCATGCCCTTCGCCGGCCCCATCGGTGCCGCGCGCGTCGGTTACATCGATGACCGGTACGTGCTGAACCCGACCATCTCGCAGATGGACGAGACCAAGCTCGACCTCGTCGTCGCCGGCACCGAATCGGCCGTGCTCATGGTCGAGTCCGAGGCGGACCAGCTCTCCGAGTCGGTCATGCTCGACGCGGTCATGTTCGGGCACGAGCACCTGCAGACCGCCGTCAAGGCGATCAACGAGCTGGCCGCCGAGGTGGGCACCGAGAGCTGGGGCTGGAAGGCGGCCGAGGCCGATCAGGGTCTGGCGAAACAGGTGGACGACGCCGTCCGCGGTGACCTCACGGCGGCCTACCAGATCGCCGACAAGCAGGAACGCCAGGATGCGGTGTCGGTGGCGAAGGACAAGGCGCTCGACGCGGCCGGTGACGGCTACGATCGGGATGACGTGAAGGGCGCGTTCTCGAAGCTCGAGAAGTCCATCGTGCGCCGCCGCGTCATCGACGGTGAGCCCCGCATCGACGGCCGGGCGACCGACACCGTGCGACCGATCTCCGTGCACACCGGCATCCTGCCGCGCGTGCATGGCTCGGCCGTGTTCACGCGCGGCGAGACGCAGGCGATCGTCACCGCGACCCTCGGCACCACGCGCGACGCGCAGATCATCGATTCCCTGCAGGGCGGGCAGACGCGCAGCGCCTTCATGCTGCACTACAACTTCCCCCCGTTCTGCGTGGGAGAGACCGGCTTCGTCGGGTCGCCGAAGCGTCGCGAGATCGGTCATGGCAAGCTCGCCAAGCGGGGTGTCCAGGCGGTCATGCCGACTGACGAGGACTTCCCCTACACGATTCGTGTCGTCTCCGAGATCACCGAGTCGAACGGCTCGAGCTCCATGGCCTCGGTCTGCGGCACCAGCCTGGCGCTGATGGATGCCGGTGTGCCGTTGAAGGCGCCGGTCGCCGGCATCGCCATGGGTCTCATCAAGGAAGACGATGGTCATGCGGTGCTGTCCGACATCCTCGGTGACGAGGATCACCTCGGCGACATGGACTTCAAGGTCGCCGGCTCGCGCGACGGCGTCACCGCCCTGCAGATGGACATCAAGATCCAGGGCATCACCCGCGACATCATGGCCACCGCGCTCGAGCAGGCGAAGTCGGGCCGGATCCACATCCTCGACGAGATGGCCAAGTCCCTCGACACCCCGCGCGAGGACCTCTCCGAGCACGCACCGCGCTTCATCACGATCAAGATCAACCCCGAGAAGATCGCGGCGGTCATCGGCAAGGGCGGCGCGGTCATCCGGGCGCTCACCGAGGAGACGGGCGCGACGATCGACATCGGCGACGACGGCATGATCAAGATCGCCTCGGCCGATCGCAGCGCGGGCGAGGAGGCGAAGCGCCGCATCGAACTGATCACCGCCGACATCGAGGTGGGCACGATCTACGAAGGCCGCGTGCAGAAGCTCATGGACTTCGGTGCCTTCGTCAACATCCTGCCGGGCAAGGACGGTCTGGTGCACATCAGCCAGATCTCCGAGCAGCGTGTCCAGAACGTCGCCGACGAGCTTTCAGAGGGCCAGATGGTCAAGGTCAAGGTGCTCGAGGTCGACAAGCAGGGCCGCATCCGTCTGAGCATGAAGGCGGTCGAGGAAGGCGAGGAAGTGTCGAGCTGAGCCGGCTCGGCCCTTCGGGCGGGCCAGTCGCTCGATCGGCTGTGCGGGAGGGGGTTTGATGGCCCCCTCCCTCGTTCCGGCGGCGAGGACGTGGCGATGAACGCGACCATCGAATCGGTGAACGTCTCGCCCGTCAGGGACGCGGCGTTGGCGGAAGCGGCGCTGTCGGTCGAGTGGCGTGCCGTCGTCGAGGGCAAGCTACGCCGGCTCGACGGCTGAGCGGGCCGGCGTTGGGGGCCCCTCTCGAGCGACAGAGACGCGATCGCGCCTGGATGCGCGAGGCGCTGGTACTCGCTGACCTCGCGGCCGGCGCCGGCGAGGTGCCCGTCGGGGCCGTGGTGGTGGCCGACGGCGCGATCGTCGGGCGTGGCCACAACCGGTCGATGGCCGATCACGACCCGAGCGCCCATGCCGAAGTGATCGCACTTCGGGAGGCGGCTCGCGCCGCCGGGCACTACCGTCTCGACGGGGCGACGCTCTTCGTCACGCTCGAGCCTTGCCTGATGTGCTGCGGCGCCTTGCTGCAGGCGCGCATCGGACGCCTCGTGTTCGGCGCGAGGGAGCCCCGTACCGGTGCCGTCGTCAGCGTGTTCGACACGCTGATGGCGCCGGGTCAGACGCACCACGTCGCCATCGAAGAGGGCGTGCTCGGCGAGGAGTGTGCGACGCGCCTTCAGGCGTTCTTCGCCGGCCTGCGCTGACGCGTCGAGGGGGCTCGAGCCGTGGCTCATTCCCTGCCGAGGCGCACCGGTCGGCGCGGGAAGTCGGCCGCGCTGTCGCGGCCCTCGTCCCGGCCGCTTTCGTCCGCGCCGTCGCCCTCGTCGCCATGCACCGGTACCACGCAGTCCGGCCCGGCGAGGAAGACGCGCTCGCCCCGGACCGGCCGGATGGCCTCCCCGCCGGTGAACGCGCCGAAGGCCGGCAGCACCGCGCCGCGGCGTCGGAACCAGAAGGCGGGCGCACGCAGTGAGGCGCCGCGACGTCCGCTGCCGCCGAGCCGATACACGGGATGGAGGTGCCCGGCCAGCACGTAGCCTCGCGGGTCGTCCCCCGGCTCGTGGCGCAGCACGAACGGCGCCTCGTGGACGCTGCCGTCGATCCAGCGCACGCGGGGATCGATCAGCGAACGCCCGCTCGCCCGGTCGTGGTTGCCGGCGACGACCTCGACATCGAGGGTGGCGTGGGCGTCGAGAAAGGCCGACAACGCCGCTAGCCAGCGCTCCCCGGGTGTCGGCGCGGCATGCATGAAGTCGCCGAGCACGCAGAGCCGCTCGGCGCCGGTGTCGCCGACGAGGCGGGCGAGGGTGGCGAGGTTCCCGACGCTCGGTCCGTGCGGAATCGGCACGCCCATCCGACCGAACACCTCTTCCTTGCCGAGGTGCATGTCGGCGACGAACAGGGTCCGTCGCGCGCGCCAGTGAACCGCTCGCTCGTGGTGCAGGGCGAGGCGCTCTCCGTGGCAGGGGACGTCGATGAAGGGTAGGGCGGACTCGGTCATGCCGGAGAGGGGCGTCGCGCGAAAGATAATGTTCGCGGATGGTAGCAAGCCGACCGATGCAGGAAGACGCCGTGACGCTTCGTCGCGTGAACCGTCTCAGCCGACCTTGGCGAACGGGTGTGGAAGGTCCGATTCGGCCCAGACCAGGCCATCGAGCAGACCGCCGATACGCGCGAGGTCGTCGATGAGGGCCGCGGCGGGTAGCGGGCGACCGAGCCAGTACCCCTGGATCTCGTTGCAACCGGCAACGATCAGGCGATCACGGTGCTCTTCGGTCTCCACCCCTTCGGCCAGCACGCGCAGACCGAGGCTGCCGGCCATCGCGATGATCGCGTTCGTGATCGCCGCGTCTCGCGGATCGGTGTGCAGGTCGCTGATGAAGGAGCGGTCTATCTTCACTCGGTCGATCGGGAAGTGCTTGAGCTGCCCGAGGCTCGAGTAGCCGGTGCCGAAGTCGTCGATGCTCAGCGTCACCCCGATGCTCTTGAGCGCCGTCAGGGTCGCGATGGCGGAGCCCGTATCGGCCGCGAGCAGCGACTCGGTGATCTCGAGTTCGAGACGGGCCGGATCGAGGCCGGTTCGCTCCAGCGTCTCGCGTACCTGGTCGGCGAAGCCGGGCTGCATGAACTGCAGCACCGACACGTTGACGGCGACCGTCGTCATCGGCAGTTCCTGCTCCGACCAGGAGAGCGCGTCGAGGCAGGCCTGCTCCATCACCCAGGCGCCGATCTCGAGGATGGTGCCGTTCTGCTCGGCCAGCGGAATGAACTCGTCGGGATAGACGGGGCCGAGCTTGCCCGACGTCCAGCGCAGGAGCGCCTCGCAGGCGTAGACGCTGCCGTCGGCGAGATCCAGTTGCGGCTGGTAGTTGATGGTCAACTCCCTGCGCTCCAGCGCGAGACGCAGCTCCGCGTCGATCGCGAAGCGTCGCTGCGAGGCGGCATCCATCGACTCGTCGTGAAGCAGTATCGACCCTGTCCCTGCCTTCTTGGCCGCGTGCATCGCCAGATCGGCGTTCCTCAACAACGACTCGGGCGATGTAGTCTCTCCGTCCTGCATCGCGATGCCGACGCTGGGCGTCATCGCGACGGTCTGTCCGCGCACGGCGATGGGCTCGTGCAGCATGTCGATGAGTTCGCGGGCCAGGCTGAACAGGGTGTCGGCGTTCACCGGGCCGGTGAGCATGAGGGTGAATTCGTCGCCGCCCATGCGGGCGGCCATCGTCCGGTTGCCCTCCGCCGCATACGAATGCGCCAGGTCCGAGAGACGCCTGCCCACCTCTATCAACAGGGTGTCGCCGGCGGCGTGTCCCAGGGTGTCGTTGATGCGCTTGAAGTCGTCCAGCCCGAGGGACAGCACGGCAAGCCCGCCGTCGCTCGAGAGGTCTTCCCGCGCCGTGCGGGCGAGGGTGTCGTTGAAGCGCTCCCGGTTGGGCAGTCCGGTCAGGGTGTCGAAGAAGGCGAGCTGCTGGATGCGTCGCTCTGCGCGTCGGCGCTCGCTGAAGTCCTGCAGCACCCCTCGTAGACGCAGGTCATCGGTGCCGCTGCGCGCCTGGAGCACGATGTCCTGCCGAGCGTGGCGCTCGGTGCTCGCGTCGATGCGCAGGGCGACGTCCAGCGAGGCGCGCCCGCTGCCGTTGCCGACCTCCTCGAGCGCGGCCTCGAAGCGTGCGCGATCACTCTCGTGGATCAGCGCGAGGAAGCTGTCGAGCGTCGGCTCCACGTCGGCCGGGTCCCGGCCGAGTATCCGGTAGAGCTCGTCCGACCACCGCATGCGCCCGGTCGACGGATCCAGCTCCCAGTCTCCTAGACGAGCGATGCGCTGTGCGGCGGCGAGTCCCGATCGGCTCTTCTCGAGCTCTCGCGCGCCCTCGCTCGCGCGGAGCATGTAGCGCAGTCGGTGAGCGAGCAACGACCACTTTATCGGCTTGCTGGCGAAGTCCGTCGCGCCGACTTCGTAGGCGCGGCGAATCGCTTCGTCGTTGTCGAGCCCGGTCAGCATCAGCACCGGAACGTGACGGTACGCCGTGCGCTCGCGCAGGCGTTCGCAGGTGGCGAAGCCGTCGAGCACCGGCATGTCGACGTCGAGGAGGATCAGGTCGGGCCGGACCGTGTCGAGGCCGTCGAGCGCCTCGGCGCCGTCACTTGCCTCGTGCACCAGGAAACCCTCGCGCTCGAGAAAGGCGCGGGCCATCATGCGGGTGGATGCGTCGTCGTCGACGACCAGCAGCTTCACCGCGCCCGCGGAGGCTCTGGTGCCGGCTGCCGAGGATTCCGGCGTGGAACCGGTCGTCGTCTCGTCGCTCAAGGGGCGATGCACAGGGTGGGCGCACGGACGCACGCGACGGTGCGATGGACCGCGGCCGACCCGTGCGCCCTCGGCGCGGGGGGCCGTGTCATGGCGCTGGTCGGCAGAGACCGAGCAAGCAGACAGTTGGTGAACATCGGATTCCGATCAAGGGTTTACATGCGGCTATCCTTGCCGGATGGCAGTTCGGATCGCGACGACAGGGCAGTGTGACCCCGTCGTCGCGGCGAATACCGGAACGAGTTGCTGTTGGTGCTAGCGGCCCCCGGCCACGATTCTTGACAACATCTCGACCGTGCGTCGCGTCGGCAATTCGACGGCGTTCCCGAAGTACCCGCCTCGGTCTGACGGCTTCGTCACGACGTTTCGCCGAGCGTCGCCGCGGCCGCCGCTTCCAGGGTGCCGGCCATCCGCTCGATACGGGTCTTCCAGGTCTCGGTCGACACCGTCTGGCTCTGCACGCTCTCCGCCCAGAGCGGAAAGGCGAGCGGGGAGAGACGGTCGGGACGGGTGATGACCCAGCGACAGCGCGCGATGTCCGCCAATGCGCGGCGTAGCCGGTCCAGCTCGAGCTGTGCCTCGAGCACCTCGCGTCGCGCCTGTTCGAGCAACAGGTTGTCCCCGTCGTGCTGTGCGAGCACGTCGAAGATCAGACCGCTGGATGCCTGGACCTGACGCGCGGATCGACGCTGCCCGGGCGCGCCTTCGAACACGAGCCCCGCTATTCGCGCGATATCCCGGAACCGGCGCCTGGCGATCTCCGACGTGTTCACATGAGTGACGATGTCGTCGAGCAGGTGCTCGGTGGAGAAGACGTCGCGGAGCGTCGCTTCCGAGACGTCGGTCTCGGTGGGGCTCTGCAGCTCGAAGCCGTAGTCGTTGACCACGAGGGTGTACGTGCTCGGCGAGCGCAGCGTCAGTCGCGCGGCGACCAGCATCGCCAGACCCTCGTGCACGAGACGTCCGGCGAAGGGATAGCAGAACAGGCTCCAGCCCTCGCGCGTGCGATTGTGCTCGACGAGGAAGTCGTCCGGGCCGGGCAGGTGCGACCATCGGACCTGCAAGGTCAGGAGATCGTCGATCGCGGCGAGCTCCGGCGCCTCGATGGTGCCCTCGCGCCACGCCTGCAGCGTCTCCAGTACCGTGTCCGAGAGCTCGCTCGACAAGGGAAGCTGGGTGCCCTGCCAGCGCGGGACCAGGCGACTCTGCCGCTTCGCCACTCGCACGTAGGCGGTCAGGTCCTTCGTCATCACCAGCTCGAGGTTGCGTCCGGAAAACTGGAACGCATCCCCGGGGCGAAGCCGGGCGATGAACGATTCTTCCATGCTGCCGAGCCGCTTGCCGCCGAGAAAGGCGACCGTCATCGACGCGTTACCGGTGATCGTGCCGATGTTCGTGCGGTGTCGTTGTGCGACCTCCCTGTTCATGACGCGATACACGCCCGCGACGTCGAGTACCTTGTGGTACTGCGGGTAGCCCTGCAGGGCTTGTCCGCCACGGGTGACGAAGTCCATGGTCCAGCGCCACTCCGCCTCCGAGATGCCGGCGAAGGCATGCGTGCGGCGCACCTCGGCCCGCATGTCGTCCTCGACGAAGCCCGTGCCCATCGCCACGCTGACCAGATGCTGAGCGAGCACGTCGAGCGAGCGGGTGTACGGCAGGCGCCCCTCGATGCGTCCCTCGCCGAGCGCGCGGCGCACCGCGGCGATCTCGACCAGTTCGAAGGAGTGGGTCGGCACGCAGACGATGCGCGAGATGGCGCCCGGCCGGTGCCCGCTGCGCCCCGCTCGCTGCATCACACGAGCGACCGCCTTGGGACTGCCGATCTGCAGCACCTGGTCGACCGGATGAAAGTCGACGCCGAGATCGAGCGAGGAGGTACAGACCACGCAGCGCAGTTCGCCCGTTCGCAGGCGTGCCTCGATCCCTTCCCGAAGCTCGCGATCGATCGAGCCGTGATGCAGAGCCAGCGTATCGATCCAGTCCGGCCGTGCCTCGAGCAAGGCCCGGTACCAGAGCTCTGCCTGCGAGCGTGTGTTGGTGAAGGCGAGGGTGGTGGCCGCCTGCGCGATGATGTCGGCCACCGGTTCGATCAGGCGAAGGCCGACGTGACCGGCCCAGGGGAAGCGGGTCCCGGGCGCCGGCACGACGCTGCGGATCTCGATCGCCCGCGGCACGACACCCTGCACCAGGGTGCCGGACCGACCCGGACCCAGCAGCGTCTCGAGCGCGACGTCGAGGTTGGCGAGCGTGGCCGAGAGCCCCCACACCCGCAAGGCAGTCGCGAGGCTTCGCACGCGTTCGAGGCAGAGTTCGAGCTGCACCCCGCGCTTGGATCCCATCAGCTCGTGCCACTCGTCGACGACGATCGTCGTGACGTTGCCGAGCGCGACCTCGCAGTCGGGCGAGGTCAGCATGATCGACAGGCTCTCGGGCGTGGTCACCAGCGCGAAGGGCGGACGCTTGATCTGTCGGCTGCGGCGGCTGCTGGAGGTGTCGCCGGTGCGCAGTTCGACGTCGAGATCCGCGCCGAGCGCATCGCAGGCCTGTTGCAGGTTACGCCGCGTGTCGTTGGCCAGGGCGCGGAGCGGCGTGATCCACAGGACCTGTAGGCCGCTCGGCGGGGTGGCGGCCGCGAGGGCGCCCTGCAGCGGTCCCATCCACGCGGCGAGGGTCTTGCCGCTGCCGGTGGGCGAGTGGATCAGGCCGGACTCGCCCGCATGCCAGGCGGCCCAGGCGGTGCGTTGGAACTCGAAGACCGTCCAGTCGTTCGCGGCGTACCAGGCAGACGTCGCGTCGATGGCCGCCGCGAGGGTGATCGGTGCGCGCACCTCGCGCGACCCGACGGCTGCACGGTGCGCCGCGACCTCGCGGGTCTCGCTCGCCCTCTTCGCGCCCGTCTTCTTCGAGACCGTGTTCTTCGAGACCGTGTTCTTCGAGACCGTCTTCCTCGAGACCGCTTTCTTCGAGACCGTCTTCTTCGGCGCCGCTTTCTTCGGAGCCGCTTTCTTCGGCGCCGATTTCTTACGGGCCGTTGTCTCCGCCGCTGTGCTGTTCGCGGCTGTCTTCCAGTCGGCCGTCTTCCCGGAGGCCGTCTTCGACCCCGCGGTCTTCGAGACACTCCTCTTCGATGCCTTCGTCTTCGACACCTCCGGCTTCGGCGTGACGCTCATCGACTCAGGAGGCCGCGTCGGGTCCGGCGCCCGGATCGCCCGCCTTGCCCGTACCCGCCGTGTCAGGCGTACCGGCTCGATCGGTCACCTCGGGGGCGATCAGGCGCTTCACGTCCTCCAGCGAGTCGGCATCCTTCGGCGCGAGATCGTGTCGCCAGCGGAGGATGCGCGGAAAGCGGACAGCGACGCCCGACTTGTGTCGCGTCGACAGCTGGATGCCCTCGAAGGCGAGTTCGAACACTTGCTGCTGCTCGACCGAGCGGACCGGGCCGAAGCGTTCGAGGGTATGGCGTCGGATCCACTTGTCGAGCGTGTTGATCTCCTTGTCGTCGAGTCCGGAGTACGCCTTGGCGAAGGGCACCAGCTCGCCATCCCGCCAGACGGCGAAGGTGTAGTCGGTGAAGAGGTTGGCGCGACGCCCGTGACCGGCCTGGGCGTAGATCATCACCGCATCGATCGTGTACGGCTCGATCTTCCATTTCCACCACAGCCCACGGCGGCGTCCGGTGCCGTAGGGCGAATCCAGTCCCTTCAGCATCAGACCTTCCACGCGACGTTCGCGCGAGCCTGCGCGCAAGGCGCCGAGCGTGTCCCAGTCGCGCGACGCGATGGTCTCCGAGACCCGCAGGCGTTCGGTGTCGGCCGCGGCCACGATCGCCTCGAGCCGCGCCCGCCGCTCGCGCATCGGTCGTTCGCGCAGATCCTCGCCACGCTCTTCGAGCAGATCGTAGGCGAGGAAGGTGCAGGGCACCTCGCTCAGCAGCTTCTTGCCGACCGTCTTTCGGCCGATGCGGCGCTGTAGCTCGGCGAAGGGCATGACGCCGTCGGCGTTCCAGGGAAGGATCTCGCCGTCCAGCACGACGCGGTCGGGCAGATGCTCGGCGATGGCGACGATCTCCGGAAAACGGCCGCCGATCAGATCTTCGCCGCGCGACCACAGGGAGGTCTCGCCGCCGCGGTACACGAGCTGCGAGCGGATGCCGTCCCACTTCCATTCGGCGAGCCAGGCGTCGGAGCTGCCGAGCGTCTCGGGCGGGTTCTCGAGCGGGGCGGCCAGACAGAAGGGGTACGGGCGGGACAGCGACTCGGCACCATCGTCCTCGTCGACCAGCGCGACCCAGAACGGCCCGTCCGCGGTCCATTCGCCCATCAGCCGATGGAGGACGACCGAACGATCGATCCCGGCGTGCTCGGCGACGGCGCGGGCAAGCAGCGTCTGCGAGACACCGACACGCAGCGCGCCGGTCAACAGCTTGGTCACGATGTAGCACGACTCGTAGGATTGCGAGCGCCACCAGGCGGTGACGATCTCCCGCTGCTCGTCCGGCTCGAGCCCGCGCAGCGGGAGCAGGCGCTGCTCGACCCAGTCCGCGAGCGGCAGGGTCTCGCGCGCATCGCCGGGCACGGCCAGCAGGAGCGCGATCGTTTCAGCCAGATCACCCACGCTCGCATAGGTGTCCTCGACCAGCCAGGGCGGCAGCTCGGAGAGCTCGACCAGCCATTCGCGCAGACGGGCGGCACCGACCAGGCGCTTCAGGCGTCGCCCCGACAGGAAGTAGACCGCCCAGGCCGCATCGCGCGCAGTCGCCTCGCCGAAGTAGGCAACCATCGCCCGCACCTTCGCGTTGGTCGAGGTCGTCTGGTCGAGCGTCTGGTACAGGCGGCTGAAGGCTTGCACGTCGCTCAGGAGGCCGCGTCCGCGACCGGGTCCGCCCTGTCGCCCGTGTCGTCGCCCGTGTTGTCGTCCGTGTTGTCGTCAGCCGCATCTTCCGACGCATCGTCGCCGCTGTAGCGCGTCTCGAGTTCGGCCGCGTCGAGCCCGCGCTCGCGCAGCAGCCGCACCAGCGCGGCCGACTGCCCATGGGTGGTCAGCACCCGTGTGGCGCCGGTCTCCTCGATGGTCTGCAGCAGCCCGGGCCAGTCGGCGTGGTCGGACAGCACGAAGCCGCGGTCGTAGCCGCGCCGCCGGCGATTGCCGCGCACCCGCATCCAGCCCGAGCAGAAGCCGGTGGAGGCGTCCTTGAAGCGACGCATCCAGGTGGAGCCGCTCGCGCCGGGCGGCGCGATGATCAGCCGCCCGCGATAGTCCTGCTTGCGATCGCGAAGGTCGACCTTCCGCGTTGGCAGCATGTGGATGCCCGCCTCGCGGTACAGCTCGGTCAGCGGGTACACGGCCCCGTGAAGGAAGACCTCCTCATCGGTGAAGGCGGTAAGTTCGGCGAGCACGCGCTGCGCCTTGCCGAGCGAATAGCCGAACAGCACGGCCGGCCGTTCGGCATCCTTCATGGACTGCCACCAGTCGAAGATCTCGCGCGCGATGACCGGACCCGGTTGCCAGCGGTAGACCGGAAGCGCGAACGTCGCCTCGGTGATGAAGGTGTCGCAGGGCACGAGTTCGAACGGCTCGCAGGACGGATCGGGGTCACGCTTGAAGTCGCCGGTGAAGACCCAGACCTCGCCCGCGAGCGAACCTGCCGTGCGCTCCACCCGGATCTGCGCCGACCCCAGCACGTGCCCGGCCGGGTGGAAGGACACGACGGTGTCTCCGAAGGTCATCCGCTGGCCGAACGGCACGCCGCGAATGTCCAGGTCGTCGCCCAGCCGGCGTTTCAGGAGGGGAACCGACGGCTCGGCCGCATAGGTGATGTCCGCGACGGGTCGCGCGTGGTCGGCGTGGGCGTGCGTGACGAGCGAGACCCTGGTGCGCTTCCAGGGGTCGATGAGGAAATCCCCCGCGGCGCAGACGAGACCGCGATCGGTCGCCTCGATCAGCGGCGCGACCGCTTCGGTCGCTTGCGATCGGGACCCCACCGCTCAGTCCTCCACCGGCTCGACCAGCAGCGTCATGCCGTCTGAGCCGATCACGCGAACCGTGCGACCCGCCGGCAGCGGAGGACCGCCGACACGCCAGCGCGTGTCATCCACGCGCACCACGCCGTAGCCGTTCTCGATCGGCTCGGCGAGTGTCAGCAGACGGCCGCCGTACTGCTCGCCGCGCCTGTTCAGCGCCGGCTGGTCGGACACGGCCGGTTGCAAGCGTTTCAGGATCAGCCACTGCACGCAGAGGGAGGCCATGCTGAGGGCACCGAACAGCAGCAGCTGCGTTTCCCAATGCAGGCTCGGCACCGCCAGCGTGATCAGCGTCATCACGCCCGCCGCGACGCCGATCCAAAGGAACCAGAAGGAGGGCGCGATCATCTCGAGAATGATCAGCATCATCGCGAACACCAGCCAGTGCCACCACTCGAGACCCGACAGCAGCAGCAACAACACGGTCTCAGGAGCGCTCGTCGGCGTCGACGCGGATGCCGGGACCGTCCGGCAGGCTGGGTGCGCTGCGGCTGCGCGTCGTCTCGGCAGGTGCGGCCCCGCCGCCTGCCGACGGGCGGTCCGACGCCGCGCCCGGGTCACGCGCTCCACCGCTTTCCGCCGAATCGCCGGAGAGGCCGCCGGGCAAGCCGCCGGAGAGGCCGCCGGAGAGGCCGCCGGGCAGGCCGCCCGGTGCAGATGCATCGCCGCTCGCCCCGCCGCCGTGTGCACGCCCCTCGCTGGCCGAGCGCGTGAGTTCGGCGATGCCGCCGATCGCCCCGATGATGCTGCCGGCCTCGAGCGGCATGAAGAGCGTCTTCTGGTTCGGTGCCGAGGCGATGTCGCGCAGCGCCTCCACATACTTGTTGGCGACGAAGTAGTTGATCGCCTGCACGTCGCCCGCGGCGATCGCCTCGGACACCAGCCGCGTCGCGGTCGCCTCCGCCTCGGCGGAACGCTCGCGCGCCTCGGCGTCCTTGAAGGCGGCGTCGCGTCGGCCCTCCGCCTCGAGCAGCAGGGCGGCCTTCTCGCCCTCCGCCCGAAGGATGGCCGACTGGCGCAGACCGTCGGACTCGAGCACCGACGCCCGCTTGTCGCGCTCGGCCTTCATCTGCCGACCCATGGACGCGACCAGATCCGCGGGCGGGGCGATGTCCTTGATCTCGATGCGGGTGACCTTGGTTCCCCAGGGCGTGGTCGCGTCGTCGACCACGCCGAGCAGCAGCGCGTTGATCTTGTCGCGCTGGGAGAGCAGTTCGTCGAGGTCCATCGACCCCATCACGGTCCGGATGTTGGTCATGACCAGATTCAGGATCGCCCCTTCGAGGCCGGTGACCTCGTAGGCCGCCTTGGGCGCGTCGACGATCTGGAAGAACACGACGCCGTCGACAGTGACCATCGCGTTGTCGCGCGTGATGATCTCCTGCGACGGGACGTCCCGGACCTGCTCCATCATGTTGATGCGCTGCCCGACGCGATCGAGGAACGGCACGAAGAGGCTGAGTCCCGGGCGCAGCGTGCGGGTGTAGCGGCCGAAGCGCTCGACGGTGTGCTCGAACCCCTGAGGGACGATGTTGACCGCGCTCTTGACGAGCCAGATCGCGAGCGCCGCGAAGACGAGCGCGATGATGCCGGTCGCGTTGACGAAGAGGTCCGACAGCTGCACGGGGCGGAGCTCCGACGGCGAAGCGGTCGAGTGTACCCGAAGCGTCGACGCGCCCTGCCGAGGCGGACCGACGTCGGCAGGATCGGCGGAAGGTGAACTCCGTCAGGGTTCGGCAGGCCCGTGTTCACGTCTGTCCGGGCCGGCCGATCAACATCGGGGATCGATCCACGGACTCGCCCCGAGAGCGGATCCGGTCGGATCCGTAGACGGACCGACGCTGGCGAATCCCGGAAGAGAGAGAGAGCATGCCGAACGACAGTGGTCGCGAGGGCCAGTCGGCGCTGCCGTCGTCGGCAACGGACGTGTGCGTCGACGAGACGCGTTTCCGCGAGTTCATGGGACTGGCGGCCGACTGGTACTGGGAGCTGGACGCTGACCTTCGCTACGTCTTTCACGAGGGCCATCCGCTGCCGATGCCGGGGCAGGCCCCGATCGACGTCATCGGACGCTCGAGACCCGAGGCGCTGAGGCAGGCCATCGGGGCCAGCGAGTCCCTCGTCGAGCACGATCGCCTGATGCATGCGCACCATCCCATCGACCTGGTGCTGTCGACGGATGTCGCACCCGAGGTTCGACGCCACGTCCGGGTCGTCGCCGTGCCGCTGTTCGATACCGCCGGCAAGTTCTCGGGCTACCGCGGCTGCGGACGGGACGAGACCGAGCGCGTACGCCTTCGCGAACGTTACGCGCGCCTCGCGCTGCGGGACGAATTGACCGGCCTGTTCAACCGCCGCGAGTTCCGCTCCCGACTGGAGACCGCGCATGCGCTCGTGCTGCTGGACGAGAACGTGGAGCGCACGCTCTGCCTGATCGATCTCGATCGATTCAAGCTCGTCAACGACACCGCCGGGCACACGGCCGGCGACGTGCTGCTCAAGGAGATCGCGGCGATCATGGGCCGCTACGTCGCACCTTCCGAGACCCTGGCGAGGTTCGGCGGCGACGAGTTCGCGATCCTGCTCGACACCGGTCCCGCCGGGGCGCGCCGGCGCATGCAGCTGATGATCGACGCGATCGCCGCGCACGAGTTCGTCTGGGACGAGCGCACGTTCTCGGTCGGGGCCAGCATCGGCATCACGGCCCTGGACGAAACGGGCGACGCGGTCGGTACCTTCATCGATCTGGCCGACGCCGCCTGCTATGCCGCCAAGGCCGACGGGCGCAACCGCTCGGTGGTGTTCACGCCGGACAGCGATGCCTACCGTCGACACCGCGAGGAGATCGCGCAGATCGAGGTGATCAAGGAGGCACTCCGCGCGAACCGCCTGCGCCTCTACATGCAGCCCATCGAGCCGGCCAGCGGTCCGATCGGTCGCCCGCATCACGAGATCCTGCTCCGCCTCGAGGCCGAGGACGGCGAGCTCATGGCGCCGTCGACCTTCATTCCGATCGCCGAGCGCTTCCTCATCATGCAGGACCTGGATCTCTGGGTCATCGAGAACTGCATCGACGCGATCGAACTGTTCACCGAGCACGGTGTGGCGGTCTCGCTGTCGATCAACCTCTCGGGCAATTCACTGAGCGACCAGAGCAGCCTCGAGCGGATTCACGAGACCGTGTCGGACTCCGGTGTCGACCCCTCGCGGCTGTGCTTCGAGATCACGGAGTCCACCGCCATCACGAACATCGGGCCGGTCATCGACTTCATGCACGCGATGAAGCGGCTGGGCGCGCGCTTCGCGCTCGACGACTTCGGCGCGGGCCTGTCCTCCTTCGCCTACATCCGCTCCCTGCCGATCGATTTCCTGAAGATCGACGGCTACTTCATCCGCAACCTCCGTTCCGACACGACCAATCGAGCGATCACCGCCGCCTTCATCCAGATGAGTTCGGATCTCGGGATCGCGACGGTCGCCGAGTGCGTCGAGGACAAGGCGACCCGGCGAACCGTCGCCGAGATGGGCATCGACTACGTGCAGGGTTTCGGGGTGGCGCGGCCGATCGACGTGGTCACGGCACTGGCGAGCGCCGCGGCGCGCTCGAGGGAACGGACCGCTACCGGCTGAGGGTGGCCACTGTCGCGTCGAAAGTGCGTTCGAGGTGACGAAGCGCCTCCGGGGTGGACAGTCGGTGGTCCGCACCCTTGATCAGCTCGAGCGTCGCGTCCTCGCTGCCGAGTCGGTCGAGCAGCGCGATCGCGCGCGACCACGGGGCGACATCGTCCGCCGTGCCGTGCAGGCAGCGGACGGGGCAGCGAAGGTCTGCCGCGGCGTCACCCGACAGCAGCGCGAGGTCGTGGCCGCTGGCCACCAGGGCGCGGGAGACCGGGTAGCCCTCCGCGTCGTCGGGCGTGGAAAGACGAACGGTCTCGTCCCGGTCGTAGCGCGCTCGTGCGTCCGCGTCGAGCGAGGCCGGCAGGTGCGCCTGCAGGAAGTCCGGTGCGGCGGCGATGAGCAACAATGCGCCGACGCGCGCCGGCCGGCGCAATGCGATGTGGACTGCAAGCCAGGCCCCCATGGACGAACCGATGACGACCAGCGGTGCCGGGTCGCAGACCTGATCGACCACGCAGAGCGCATCCTCGAGCCAGTCGAGCAGCGTCAACGTCTCGGGATCGCCGCCCGACTCTCCGTGACCGCGGTAGTCGAAGCGGGTGCAGGAAAGGCCGCGTGCGACACACCAGGTCTCGACCGCACGGGCCTTGTCGCCCTGCATCGAGGAGTGGAAGCCGCTGCAGAACAGGATGCCCGGGCTGTCCGCTCGTGCGCCGTCGTGCCGTAGCACGGCGATCTCCGGCGATCCGCCGTCGCGGAGCGGCAATCGGTGGGCGCGCGGCGTGGGTTCGGGCGTCATTGACAGTCTCCGGGACCGGTGAAAGACTGCCTTTTTAGCAGGAGTGCCACCCGCGTGAGCGCACGCCCCGTCGTCGGTCTTTTCGTCACCTGTCTCGTCGACCTGCACCGACCGAACGTCGGGTTCGCGGCGATCCGGCTGCTCGAGGCAGCCGGTTGCGAAGTCATCGTGCCGGAGAGCCAGACCTGTTGTGGTCAGCCCGCCTTCAACAGCGGCGACGATCGCTCCACGCGCGAGATCGCGCGGCAGACGATCGCCGCCTTCGAGGGCGTCGAGCACATCGTGGCGCCGTCGGGCTCCTGTGCCGGCATGCTGCGCGAGCACTATCCGGCGTTGCTCGCGGACGAGCCCGAGTGGGCGGGGCGTGCAGGCGCCTTTGCCGCTCGATGCCATGAGCTGACGAGCTTTCTCGTCGACGTGCTCGGTCAGGCGGACATCGCCCGCGAACTCGGCGCACGCTTCGCCTCGACCGTGACCTACCACGACAGCTGCGCGGGGCTCCGCGAACTCGGCGTCAAGGCGCAGCCCCGGGCTCTGCTCGGCGGCGTCGATGCGCTGTCGATCGCCGAGATGGAGGACACCGAGGTGTGCTGCGGCTTCGGCGGCACCTTCTGCGTGAAGTACCCGGACATTTCCGAGCGCATGGTCGACGACAAGATCGCGCTCGCCGCGGCGAGCGGCGCGGAATGCGTCCTCGGCGGCGATCTCGGCTGCCTGCTGAGCATCGCCGGTCGCCTGTCCCGCCGCGGACGGCCGATGCGCGTCTATCACGTCGTCGAGGTGCTCGCCGGCATGAGCGAGCTGCCCGCCATCGGCCACCCGGAGCGCTGACATGGAGACCCGTTCACTCGAATTCACGACCAGCGCGCGCGCGGCGCTGCTCGACGAGTCGCTGAAGTCCGCGCTCGGCAACGTCAAGGAGGGCTTCATCGCGAAGCGTTCGACAGCGGTCCGCCTCGTGCCCGAGTGGGAGCGCATCCGGGGCGAGGCGAAGGCGGTCAAGGACCACGTGCTCGAGAACCTCGATCACTACCTCCTGGCCTACGAGGCGCAGGTGGAGGCGAACGGCGGCCAGGTGCACTGGGCGTCGACGTCGGCGGAGGCCGCGCGCATCGTCGTCGCGCTCTGCACGAAGGCCGACGCGAAGCTCGTCGCGAAGGGCAAGTCCATGGTCGGCGAGGAAGCCGATCTCAACGGCGCGCTGGAGGCGGCCGGGATGGAGGCGATCGAGACCGACCTCGGCGAGTACATCATCCAGCTCGCGGGAGAGGGGCCGAGCCACATCATCGCCCCGGCGATCCACAAGACGAAGGAGCAGGTCGCCGATCTGTTCCACGCGCATCACGGGCGCTACGGTCTGGACGAGCGTCTGACCGATCGGCGCGCCCTCGTCAACGAGGCGCGCACCGTGCTTCGGGAGAAGTTCCGCTCGGCGGACGTCGGCATCACCGGCGCGAACTTCCTGATCGCCTCGACCGGTCAGCACGTGCTCGTCACCAACGAGGGGAACGGCGACCTGACCTCGAACCTGCCGCGCGTGCAGATCGTCGTCGCCGGTCTCGAGAAGGTCGTGCCGACCCCGGAGGACGCCAGCGGCCTGTTGAGATTGCTCGCGCGCAGCGCCACCGGTCAGCACTTCTCCAACTACACGAGCCTGATGAGCGGCCCCCGGCGCGAGGGGGACATCGACGGCCCCGAAGCCTTTCACGTGGTGCTCGTCGACAACCACAGAACCGAGATGCTGGCGGGCGCGCTCAAGGAGATGCTGCGCTGCTTCAAGTGCGGCGCCTGCATGAATCACTGCCCGGTGTACGGCTCGATCGGCGGACACAGCTACGGCTGGGTCTACCCCGGCCCGATGGGCTCGGTCGTGACGCCGGCGATGATCGGTCTCGAGAACGCGAAGGACCTGCCGCACGCCTGCACGCTGAACGGTCGCTGCGCGGAGGTCTGCCCGATGAGCATTCCGCTGCCGAGCCTGTTGCGCGAGCACCGGCGCGAGACCTTCGTGCGCCAGTTGCAGAGTCCGGCCTCGCGCTACGGGCTCGGCCTCTGGTCCCTGGCCGCGAGGCGACCTCGGCTGTACCGCGTCCTCGGTCGGCTGGGGGTCGGGGCCTTGCACCGTCTCGGCAGGCGACGCGGCGCGTTCCGCCGCCTGCCCCTCGCCGGTGCCTGGACGCAGGGTCGCGACCTGCCGGCGCCGCAGGGTCGCTCGACCTTCATGCAGCTGCACCGGGCGGCCAGCCGAGCAGCCGGGGGCGGCGAGACGCAGCGGCGGCCGGCGGTAGACCGGGCCGGGAACGCGTCGTGAGCGACTCGGGCATCGCCGCCGGCGATGAGCAGGACCACCGTGACGCGATCCTGCGTCGCATCGCCGCCGGACTCGGGCGTGCGGTGCCCGACGAGGGGTCGCTGCCGACCGCCCGCGAGCGCCCGGCGGAGGTCACCGCGCGACTCGAGGCGTCGACGCGGCGCACCCTGCCGCGCGCCGAGGCCGATCTCGTGGCCCAGCTCACGCGCAACATGGAGTCGGTGCAGATGAGTGTGGTGCGGCTGCAGGAGAGCGCCGACGTGCCCGGCGCGGTCGCGTTCTGGCTCGAGTCCGAGGGGCTCGCCGGGGACGTCACGATCGCCCCGGCGCTCGGCGCTCTGGCCTGGCCGAGCGGGGACGACGGGCAGGGGAGGCACTGGCGCGAGGGGGCCGCGAGCGGCACCGAGGCGACGAGCGTCACGCCCTGCCTCGTGGCCGTCGCCGAAACCGGCAGCGTGGCGACGGTCAGCGGTGGCGACACCCCGGCCACCCTGAACTTCCTGCCGGAGAATCACGTGGTCGTGGTGCGCACCGCGGACGTCGTGGCGCATGTCGAGGATGCCTTCGACGCGCTGCGCGGGCTCGAGCGGCTGCCGCGCGCGCTGAACTTCGTGACCGGACCCTCCCGCACGGCGGACATCGAGCAGACCCTCGAGATCGGCGCGCACGGGCCGCGGCGCATGCACGTGCTGATCGTCGAGGGCGACTGACGATGACGCTGGCGGGAATCCGGGCCCTGTCCTTCGATCTGGACGATACCTTGTGGGACTGTGCGCCCGCGATCCGGCACGCCGAGGCGACGCTGCACGCCTGGTTCGCCCGGGAGACGCCGCGCGTGCTCGAGCATCACGACCGCGAGTCGCTGATCGCCTTTCGCGCGGACATCGCGGCCGAGCACCCGCATCTCCGCGGTGACGTGACCGCGATGCGGCGCACCGGCATCGCGCGCCTGCTCGCCGAGCACGACTACCCCGAGCCGCTGCTGGACGAGGCCTTCGCGGTCTTCCACCGGGCGCGCAGCGAGGTGGTGCTCTACGACGGGGTGCCGGAGGCGCTCGCCGCACTGGGCCGACGCTACCGGATGGCGGCGATCACGAACGGCAACGCCGATCTCGAGCAGATCGGGCTCGCCGGGCACTTCGCGTTCACGCTCGCCGCCTCTCTCGAACTCGCGCCGAAACCCGCCCCCGAGATGTTCGAGCGGTGTCTCGAGCGCTTCGACATCGCCGCGCATGAACTGCTGCATATCGGTGACAATGTGTCGACCGATGTCGGCGGCGCACAGCGTGCCGGCGTGCGAGCGCTCTGGTTCAACGGCCGCGACGAAGGCTGGCCGGAGGCGCTGCCGCCGCCGGACTTCGAGGTGCGCTCGATCGCGGACCTCGCGGAACTGCTCGGTGCCCCGATCGGCGCCACGGCACATCAGTCACCACGGAACCCGACCTCATGAGTCGTACCTTCTACGTCAACGGCGAGTACGTCCCCGAGGAGCGGGCGACGATCTCGGTGCTCGATCGCGGCTTCCTGTTCGCCGACGGCGTCTACGAGGTCTCGACGGTGCTCGGCGGTCGCCTGATCGACAACCGCGCGCACCTCGCGCGGCTCGCGCGATCACTCGGGGAGCTCGCGATGGCGCCGCCGTGCAGCGATGACGACATCGTCGCGGCGCAGCGGCGGCTGATCGAGGAGAACGGCGTCGACGAGGGTCTGCTCTACCTGCAGGTGACCCGCGGCGTGGCCGAGCGGGACTTCGCCTATCCGAGCGCGCCGGTCTCCTCGCTGGTGATGTTCACCCAGAAGAAATCGGTCCTGGCCTCCCCGGCCGCCGAGCGTGGATTGAGCGTCATCACCGTCCCGGACATGCGCTGGAAGCGGCGCGACATCAAGACGGTGTCGCTGCTGGCGCAGAGCATGGCCAAGCAGGCCGCGCTCGACGCCGGTGCGGACGACGCCTGGATGGTCGAGGACGGCCATGTCACCGAGGGCTCGTCGAACAACGCCTGGATCGTCACCGACGAGCGGACACTGCGCACCCGGCAGCTGGGTACCGAGATCCTCGCCGGCATCACGCGGGCGGCGGTGATGCGCTTCGCCGCGGAGGCGAACTACCGCGTGGAGGAGTCGCCGTTCACCGTCGTGGAGGCGCAGGCGGCAGAGGAGGCCTTCGTCACGAGCGCATCCGCCTTCGTCATGCCGGTCACGACGATCGACGGCGTGGCGCTCGGTGCCGGGACGCCGGGTCCGGTCACGCGGGCGCTCCGCAAGATCTACGTCGAGACCGCGCTCGCCCGACAGGATCTTTAACGTTCCGGGGCGTACGAGCGCCCCCGGGTTGGATATGTTCGGTCTCTCAGGAGGAGTCACCGATCGCATGGTGCGACAGTCAGCAATCAGCGGAACGCCCGGTCGTGCTGCCTCGTCCCCGGGCGGACGGGGTACCCGTCCAGCGATCCGTGCCGCTGTCGCGTCGTTGCTGTTGCTCGGTGCCTGCGAGTCGGGCGGCAGCGGCTCGTACGACGATGCGGCCGTCGACGCTGCGGAAGGCGTCGACGGGAGCGGAAAGCCGGGCGGCGAATCGGACGACGGCCTGGCGAGCGCCGCCGGGCTGCGCTTCGTGGTCGCGGAGGACGACGTACTGGAGGGCGTGCTCGTCGACGCGACGCGGCCGGGGGAGACCGGCTCCGGCCCGTTCGGCATCGCCTCGGCGTCCTCGCGCGGCACGCTCGAGTTGCTCCCTGACGGGCGCAGTTTCCGCTACACGCCGCAGGCGGACTTCAACGGGACCGACGGTTTCGAGTACCGGGTGGGCGAGGCGCCGCCGCTGAGGGCGACGATCGACGTGACCCCCGTTCCGGACGCGCCGATCCTGGTCGACGACGGCGTGCCGCTGGTGGCGGAGCGCGGGATCGCGTTCGTGCGCCAGATCGAGGCGGTCGACGCCGACGGCGATACCCTGCGCTACGAGGCGCGCGGCCTGCCGGACTGGCTGAGTCTGGACGGCGTGACCGGCGTCTTGTCCGGACGGCCGACGGATGGCGATGTCGGTCGCGTCGACGGCATCGCCTTGGCGGTCGTCGATTCGTCCGATCGGCGCGCCGAACGCGATGACGTCTCGCTGGAGGTGATCGCCTCGGCCGACGTGCCGGTGCTCGATCCGGCCCGTCTGCCGATCTCGCTCGACGGCGGCGAACGTCTGGTCGTCGAGCTGTTCGACGACGACGACTCGTTCGAGGGCGTGAGCATCACGGTCGGGACCGTGCAGGTGGACGGCGCCGCGACCTCGCTGGACGCCCGCCTGGACGATCGTCGACTGGTGCTCGAAGCGCGCGAGGTCGTCTCGGTCACCGACACCGCCCTGGTCTTCGCGCTGACCGACCGCTTCGGACGGACGCGCGAGGTGCAGGCGAACGTCAGGCTCTATCCGAAGAGCGGCTCCGGCCGGGGCACCACTCTGCTGGGCGCGAGCGCCGGGCCCGGTGTCCACCTGGTGGTGCTCGGCGACGGCTACCGCGCCGGCGATCAGGCGCTGCTGAGGAGCGACGCGGAGCGGCTGATCGCGCTGCTCGCGGCCGATCCTGCCACGTCGCGGCACCTCGGTGCCTTCAATATCCATGTGGTCGAGAGCCTCTCCGTCGACGCCGGCGCGCAGCCGGCCGGAGCTACCCCCGGATCGCATTCCACCGCCTTCTCCAGCCGTTATGGCTGCGCCGGCGTGCCGCAGCTGATCTGCGCCGACGCGCTCGCCGCCTTCCTCGCGGCTGGCGAGGACTACGACGTCGATCACGTGGTGATGCTCGTGAACGACGAGCGCTTCGGCGGTAGCGGCAGCAGCCGCGGCATCGCGATCGCGGCGCGCGGGGTCCCGGAGGTGGCGCTGCACGAGCTCGGTCACAGTATCGCCGGGCTCGGCGACGAGTACGTCGACAGTACGCTGGTCAACGAGCTCGCACCGAGTTTCGTCGAGGGGCTGTTCCCGAACCTGACCGCGATCGCCGACCCGGCCGCCGTGCCCTGGGCGGCGTGGATCGAACCGGGGGTGCCGGTGCCCGGGCTGGGCGGTGGCGAGGGGGTGGGGCTGTTCGAGGGCGGCCTCTACCGTTCGCGCGGCGTGTTCCGACCCACTCGCACGAGCCGCATGCGGGCGTATGCCGAGCCGCTGGGGCCGGTGAACGGGGAGCAGTGGGTGCTCGGCATCTACGCCGTCAACACGGTGCGCGACTTCTCGCCGAAGGTCTCGGACGTAGCGCTGCCCGCGGGCGAGACGGCGCGCTTCTCGGTGACGCCGTTCTTCCCGCCGGACGTGCAGGCGATCGAGTGGTGGCTGGACGGCGAACGGGTGCGCCGGGCGGACGACGCGCGCGAGCTCGACATCACACCGGCCGTCGGGACGCATGCCTTGCGGCTGCTGACCCGCGACATCAGCGGCGCGATCCGCTCGGCGCCGGAGCGCGCCGAGTTCGAGTGGAACTGGACGATCGCGGTTCGATGAGACGACGACTTCGACGCGACCTCGCGGCCGCGTGTTTGAGCCTGGGTTCAGCCCTGGCCATGCTGGCGGGCAGCGGTGTCGCCGCGGCCGAACTGCGGGTTCTGCTCGCCTTCGACGAGCAGGGCCTGCGAGTGGCTCGCGTGCGCGGCAACGACGCGCCCGAGCCCGATCTCGCGCGGCCGGCGGGCAGCCCGTCGCCCGTGAACCGGGCGCGCGCCGCGGCGTTCGGTGACGCCGTGCTTCTCTGGCGCGACGTCGACGGACGGGTGTTGCTGACGACCCGGTTCCCCGATCCTCGGCTGGGGCATGCCCCGACCGGAACGAGCCTTCATGACGCCACGACGGGCGGGCGCGTGGTGCTGGACAGTGGTGCCTGGCAGGTGCGGGGACCGGCAGCGGCGACGCGGCTCGACGTTCGTCTGCCGATGCATCTGCTACCCGCGCTCGGGGCCGAGGAGTGGCTTCTCTCGCTGGATCAGACCCCGTTCCGCTGACGGGTTCGAAAATTGGGAATAAATCCCGAATTCATCACGTCGCCTTGGAAGGACCGACCGATCGATCGGCTATCATGGCGGTTCGACCCGACTGGATCATGGCCGGAGACCTCGCGGGGTCCGGACCGTCCCCGACACCCATGAGCGAACCTGCACCCAAGCACGACGAGGAGCCGGACGACGATGCCTCGTTCGATTTCCTCGACGACGGCGCGAACGCGAGGCCGCGTCCGCCGGTCGGGCGTCAGCGCCGCTCCGGTCCGTCGATGCCGATCATCCGCAAGCCGGTTCCGGTGTCCGAATCGGGCCCGCTGCGAGCGTCGACGGTCGAAGTCGTCGCCACGGAAGCGACCGATCTCGACGAGGACTTCGATTTTCTCGCCGAATTCTCGAGTACCCCCGACGAGCGCGACATCGATGACGCCCCGGGGGGCATGCACGGGGTCAGGCACGGGGTCGAGCAGGGGGTCGGACGTTATCCCGCCCACGATGCCGGGCCGGATGACGCGGCAGGCGGCGGGTGGTGGCGGCCTGCGTTGTTCCTGGTCGCGATCGCGCTGCTCGCCGGTGGTGGCTTGATGGTCGGCTGGCCGCATCTGCCGTTCGCCGGAGAGGCCACGCGGACCGCCGATACGGGAGCGAGCGACGTCCCGCCGGTCACGGTGAACGAGGTGCCCGACGCCCCTCGTGGAACGGGTGCCCGGCCGCTCGGCAAGCGCTTCCGCGAAGCGTCGGAGCGCGTCGAGGCCCTGGTCGCCGAGGGTCGTCTGGACGAGGCCGGGGACGCCATCGCGGGCCTCGATCGCGCGGTGTACGGCTACGGCATTGCGGAGTTCGAGGCGTTCGAGGCGCGCATCGCGGCGCTCGAGGCCGGCGATGACCTCGCCGGCGCCGATACGGCCGATGGCACGGTCGAGGACATCGAACGCGCCGTCGCGGCCGATCGCGAGGCGGTGGCCGAGGCCGAGCGCGCGGCGGAAGTGGCCCGACTCGAAGCGGCAGGTGCGGCCGAGGCCGAGCGTCTCGCCGAGGCGGAGCGCGTCGCCGAGAACGAGCGGCTGGCGGAGGTGTCGCGCGTCGCGGAGGCCGAGCGTCTCGCCGAGGCGGAACGCGTCGCGGAGGCCGAGAATCTCGCCGAGGCGGAACGCGTCGCGGAGGCCGAGAGTCTCGCCGAAGCGGAACGCGTCGCGGCGGCCGAGCGTCTGGCCGAAGCGGAACGCGTCGCGGCGGCCGAGCGTCTGGCCGAGGCGGAACGCATGGCCGAGGCCGAGCGTCTCGTCGAGGCGGAGCGTGTCGCCGAGAACGCGCGGCTGGCGGAGGTTGCGCGCGTCGCCGAAGCCGAACGGGTCGCCGCAGCGGAGCGCGCGGCCGAAACCGAGCGTCAGGCCGAGCGTCAGGCCGAGCGGGTGCGCGTCGCCGAGGAAGCACGCCTCGCCGAAGCGGCACGGCTAGCCGAACAAGAGCGGCTGGCCGAAGAAGAACGGCGAGCCGAAGGAGAACGCCTGGCCGAGGCAGCGCGGCTCGCCGAGAACGAACGGGCGGCGGAAGCGGCACGCGCGGCGGAATCCGCCAGCGCCTCGGCCGGTGTCGCCCAGACCCGTCGCCAGCGCGTCGAGGCTGAACGCGCCGAGCGCGAAGCCGAGGCGGCGCAGGCGCGCGCCGACGCTCGCGAAGCGGCGCGAGCGCGTGCCGAAGGGTCGAGGGTGCAAGACGGCAGCGCGGCGGTGCCCGCGCCGATCGCCACGACGTCGGTGGATGCCGCGCCCCGCGACGCGAGGACGCAGCGGCTGGACGACGAGCGGGCCACGACCGCGCTGGCCGACCGGCGGGCGACCGATCGCCGTATCGCCGAGCAGCGCGCCGCGCGGTCGTCCGAGAACGAGACGGAAACGCAGATCGCGCTCGCGCCGGCGCCCGTGCCGGACGTCGTGCCGCCGGCGCCGAGCGCGCCGGTCGCCATCGACGACGCCGATCTGCAGATCGTCTACGCACGGCTCCTGGAAATGCGCGAAGCGCTCGAGGGGCGCGACATCGAGACGATCATCGCGCTGTCCGATCCGCCGAGCGGTCGTGTCCAGCAACTCATGCAGGTATTCGCGAACAGCGAGTCCCTGAGCACGCGCATCGCCAACGTCTCCACCAGCACCGCGGACAACGCGATCACCGGCACGCTGCTGATCGACGCGATCCGGCGCGCCGATGGCAGTCGTATCCGTCCGCCTGCGGGCCTGGAGAGCATGGCGCTCACCAGCACACGCGACGCCGAAGGCTGGTCCGCGCTGTCCTGGTAGTCCTCGTGAGTGCTCGTGCCGCGACGCGCACGACTCGCGAGATCCCGATCACGACCCGTCCGCGGTCACCACACGGATAGAGAGCGCATGCCTCGAACCATCGCACGCCGCGCGTCGCTCGCCGGCCTCGCCGCCTTGCATCTCTTGATGACCCTGGTGCTCACCGTGCCCGTGGCGCAGGCGCAGGACAACGACAGCGTCTCGCCCCGCATCGTCTTCGAACCGCTCGGGGAAAGCCGGCGGGGCAGCAAGCAGGTGTTCACAGCCACCGTCACCGACGACGTCGGCGTGGAGCGCGTGGTGCTGCACCATCGGTCCGCCGGGGCCGAGCGCTACGACGCAGTCGCGATGGTGCCGCTCGGCGGCACGGGCATCTATACCGCCTCGATCACGAGTCCGGCGGCGAGTGTCGAGGCCATCGAGTTCTACATCGAGGCGCGCGACCTGGTCGGCAACCGCAGCATCGAGGGGTTTGCCTTCGACCCGCTCGAGCGCCGGCTCGTGGACGCCTCGCCGATCGCCGGCAACACGGCGAGTCCAACGACCGAAGGGCCGACCGCGAGCGGCATGTCGACGTCGCGAAAGGTCCTCTACGGCGTGCTCGGCGTGCTCGCCATCGGGGCGATCGCGGCAGCGGCGGGTGGCGGTGGCGGCGGTGACAACGGCGCGCCGCTCGGCGACGATCCGGGCGGTTCCGTCACGGTGACCATCGTCGCCGATCCCCTTCCCTGATCTCCGGAGACCTCGAGATGAATCTCAGCACATCCAGGTTCCGGTCGCGCGCGCGCGCCGTCGCCGCCGGCCTTGCAGGTGCCATGCTGCTTGCGGGATGCGGCGCGGGCGGCGAGTCGTCCGTCAGCCGTGTACCGCTGTCGGACGGCGTGGCGGCGGTGGGCTTCGAGCCGCCGACGCTGCTCCTGAGCCCGCGAGCGATCATCGAGACGAACCTCGAGCTGGTGATCCTCGTCGACGGGGAGCCGGTCGCGGTGGCGCGCGACTCCGCGGGCGTCTTCGTCGCCAGCCTCGAGCGATCGGCCGGCCAGCCGTTCATGCTGTCCTTGATCTGGTACGAGCGCATCGAGGGCCGCGACGATCTGCCGGGTGATCTGCTCCCGCTCGCCCGCTTCGCGCCGACGGAGCCTTACGTGCCGGTGGCCGGCGAGCCGCTGGAGATACGGATCTTCGCCCAGCAGTACGACACGAACTTCGACTTCGACGACGACGGCCGAACGAACCTCGCCGAGCAGCGGGCGGATTCTTCACCGTTCGTGCCCGATGCCGCGCCGCCGGTCGTGCTGCCGTTCGGCATCAGCGTCGAGCTGCCGTCGGCGTTGGCGGAGGCCGACGACGAACTGCGCGCGTCATTCGGCGTGCGGGCCATCGTGAACACCCAGGTGCTGCAGCTGTCGCGCGAGGACGACGAATGGCGCGGCCAGACGAGCGTCAACGAGGGCAGTTCGCCCTTCGTGAGCTTCGAGTTCTTTTCGGACAGCGATCCGAGCCTGGTACTCGCCTCGCTGCAGAGCCGGGTCGAGCTCGAGAGCAGCACCCCGTCCGCGACGTTCGGCGAAGACGACGAGCTCTACCGCTACCCGAACGGTGACGGCGACTCGCTGACGAACATCGAGGAACTGATCGCCGGCGAGGAACGCAACCCGAGACGCTCGGACGACCCAGCGGCGGACCCCTGCGAAACCTCGGCGTTCACCGCCGGTTGCACCATCGACACCGATGGCGACGGTCGCTTCGACTCGCAGGAAGGGGAGAACGCCGACCGGGACAGTGACGGCATTCCCGACTTCCGTGAGTCGAGTGCAGTCGACGGCGATGGCGACGGCCGGTTTGCCGATGCGGACCCGGATGACGGGAACGCGTGCATCCCGTCGGCCGACAACGATCCGTGTCGCGATTCCTTGCCCCCGGTCGATCCCTGTGCCGACTCGGTATTCACCAGTGGCTGCCTGAACGACACCGACAACGACGGGCGGAGCGACTTTCAGGAAACGGAGACGGCCGATCGCGACAACGACGGCATTCCCGACTTCCGCGAGTCGAGCCTCATCGATGCCGATGGCGACCTGCGCTTCGCCGATGCCGACATCGACGAGAACGATCCCTGCGTGCCGTCGAGCGACAACGACGCCTGTCGCGCGACGCTGCCCCCGCCCGACCCCTGCGACACCTCGCGGTTCGCGACCGGCTGCCGGTCCGACGCCGACGGTGACGGGCTGTTCGATTGGGAGGAAGGCGAGAATACCGACACCGACGGCGACGGGTTTCTCGATTACCTGGAGTCGAATATCGACGACGCGGACGGCGACCAGCGCACGGCGCACGACGACGTCGACGACAACGACCCCTGTGTCCCATCGGCGAACAACGCCCCGTGCCTCGCCTTGCAGCCGCCGCCGCCGCCGCCGCCGGTCGATCCTTGCGTACCCTCGACGTTCGTCTTCGGCTGCACGACCGACACGGACGGTGATGGTCGGTCGAACTTCAACGAGGGCGAAGGCCCGGACAGCGACGAGGACGGTGTGCCGGACTTCCGCGAGTCGAGCGCCGTCGATGCGAATGGCAATGACGTGGCCGCCGACGCCGATCCCTGCGAGCCGTCGATCGACAATGACGCGTGTCGGGCGCTCACGGTGACCACCGGGGCGACGACGGGCAGCGGCGTCGCCGATGCGGGTGCGACCGATGCGGGTGCGACCGATGCCGGTGCGGCCGATGCGGGTGCGACCGATGCGGGTGCGACCGATGCGGGTGCGGCCGATGCGGGTGCGGCCGATGCAGGTGCGACCGATGCAGGTGCGACTGATGCAGGTGCGACCGATGCGGGTGCAGCCGATGCCGGCGTAGCGGACGCCGGCACGGCCGACGCGGGCGGCGTGGATGCCGGCGTCGCGGACGGGGGCGCGATCGATCCCGGTCTGTTCGATCCGAGCGGCATGGGCGGCACGGACACGTTCTGAATCGCGTCGCGATCCGACGGCCGTCGCGCTTCGGGTCGTTCGACGCCCCTCCGCCGACGGAACTGAGTCAGCGGTCGCAGCGTTGCCGGACGGTCCGCGCGATGCTCGATCCATGCAGAGAGCCTGGCTCATCCCGGTGCTTGTCGCGGCGACCGTCGCCTCGACAATCGCTGTCACCCAAGTGTCTACCCGGCGCGCCGACGCCGGGGTAGACGTGCGTGTCGCGGCCGAGGAGAAGTACGCCGGGCCGACGGCGACCGACGATCTGCTGTCGTTCGACGGTACGTCGACGCGGCTCGTCGGTCTCGACGCCTACGTCGATCCGGACTTCGGTTTCTCGATCGCCGTGCCCGCCGGCTGGACGCCGGTGGTCGCCGCCGAGACCGACGCCGAGCTCGCGATGCTCGAACCGGGCTACGCGGTCGGCTTCGAGTCGCCGCTCACGCACGATCGGGACGTGTTCTCCGACTACCTGATGGTGGAGATCATGCCCGCCGACGATCACGGCCTGTTCGAGACCGACGGTCGCGAACGTCGGGAGACCCGGATCGACGGGCGACCGGCGTGGCGCGACGCGCTGACGCTGCCCGCCGACGGCACGAACCCCGCCACGGTCGATCTGATCGTGCGTCAGGCGACGATGTCCGGCCTGGGCTTCACCGTCGGTCTATATGCCGTCGGGGAGCCGGCGCGGCTGCCGCTGCTGGAAGACGCGTTCGAGGCGATGCTCCGCACCTTCCGCCTGCCGCGGGCGCCGTTCTCGGTCAGCTGAGCAGCCGCTCCACGAACCACCAGAGTCCGACGGCGCCGATCGCGAGCGAACCGGGAACCGTCACCACGCGGCGATACCACGATGCGTCGCGAAACCACCAACCGACCGTCGCGAAGCAGGCGAGCACCACCGCGAGCTGTCCGACTTCCACGCCGACGTTGAAGGCGAGCAGCGAGATCAGGAAGTCGGACGTCGTCGCGCCGACGTCCTGCAGCACGCTCGCGAATCCCAGACCGTGCAGGAGGCCGAAGGCGAACACGACGATCAGGCGGATTCGGCCGAGCCGCCTGGCGAAGAGGTTCTCCACACACACCGCGGCGATGGACAGGGCGATCAGCGGCTCGACGATGCTGGACGGCACGCTGACGTGACCGAGCGTCGCGAGCGCGAGCGTCACCGAGTGCGCGAGAGTGAAGACGGTCACCTGCGCGATCATCGGCCTGGCACGCGGCGCGAACAGGAAGAGGCCGATGACGAACAGGATGTGATCGAGCCCGAGCGGGATGATGTGGACGAAGCCCACCTCGACGTAGTTCATGAAGGTCGCGAACCCCGAACGCCCGCGATTTCTCGAGGCGGCGTCGTTCGTGGCGTCACCCGTGGCACTGACGACCGGTTCGCCGAGCGGCAGCGGATCGCTCGTCCCACCGGCCAGCACATAGACGCTGAACGAGGCTGGCCCTTCGGCGACGACCGAGCGCACGATCGCCGGCCCGTAGCGCGTCGGCCAGTGCCAGAGGAGCGCGGCGTCCGCGGCCGCGTCGGCAGGCAGCGGCGCACGCAGCCTGATGGTCGAATCGCGCGCGGCGCCGACCTCGCCGACGTCCGGGATGTCGACGGCGGTGAGCTCGGGTGTCAGGCGTGCCGCGTCCGTCAGACGCAGTTCGAGCGCATCCAGCAAGGCGGGCAGGATAGTCGCGAACCGCGCCTCGAGCGTGTCGGCGTCGAGTGTCCGCAAGGCGTCGTAGGTGGCGGCCTGCGGGGAGTCGTCGGTGTCGTCGTGCTCGATGCCGATGTCGGCGATCAGCGCCTCGACGTTGACCCGCATCGCGAGATCGACGACGTCGTCCCGGCGGTCGATCTCGACGACCGTGGGACGGATCTCGTGAGCAAGCGCCGGGGGGGCGATCCAGAAGAACAGCGCGAGCGCGAGCGAGAGACCGTATGCGGGGCACCGCAGGGTGGCGAAGACGCGCCGATGGCGGATGGCGGTGGACGGCGACGAAGCCGTCGGAAAACGGGAGCGAGGCAAGAGCGTGATTCGTTGGCGATCCGGAGGCGCGACGCTAGCATGTCGCGCCTCCGGATCGGAAGGTCCTAGCATCGGCGGGCGAGAGCCCTCGCCTCATCGGGCGAACGGTGAGCGGTGGCCGGGTGAGGCTCCGAGGACCTCGTCACCGGGCTCGATCGCGCTCTCGCCATCGGACAGCGGCGCCTGCTCGTACGGCGCGATCTGACGGTAGACGCGGATGTAGTCGATCTCGTAGCGACCGGGGAACGGCGTGGTCTCGTCCGGCGCGCCGGCCCACCAGCCACCCATCGCCGTGTTGGCGATCACGTACATGTTCTCGCGCGACACCTTCGGGTCGCTGACGCGATGCACCTCGACGTCATCCACGTAATAGATGATCTGACCGGGACGCCAGTCGACCGAGTACTTGTGGAACTCGGCGGTCCAGTCCACGCCCACGGTCGGCTGGGACGGCGTCGAGCGCAGCGTGTGGTCAGAGTCGTAGTAGTGGTACGTGTGATAGACCGTGTCCTCGTCATCACCGATGAACTCCATGATGTCGATCTCCGGCCAATCCTTGTCGTACTTCTCGTTCAGAAGCCAGAACGCCGGCCAGTAGCCCTGCCCGAAGGGCACCCGCGCACGAATCTCCGCGTAGCCGTAGGTGAACTGCAGGGAGTCGTAGGTCGTGATGATGCCGGACAGGTAGTCGAGCCGCGAGTGCTCGGGGTTGTCTTCCATCTTGTAGCGAAGCTCCTCCGGCACGGGGATGGACTCGATCACCAGGTTCCCGTTCTCGAACGTGAAGGGGTCGAAGCCGAAGTCCGGCTCGTTCTGGATGTCGACGTAGTATTGATCCTCCGAGTTGATCGTCTTCTCGGGACCCCAGAGCAGACGCGTGTTCCACTTGGTCGGGTCGAGCGCGCCGTCGTTGAACTCGTCCGCGAAGATCAGCGTGTACTCGTCGTCGAGGAAGCCCGTCTCCGGAGCCTTCGCGTCCGGGTCCGGGCGGCCGGTGTCTCTCACCTTGACGGTCAGACCTGTCGCGATGCGTTCCAGCGAGCCGTTGCCGAAGTAGGCCTGGATCTCGTAGTAGTAGTCGCGGTCGACGATGTCCTCGTCGAGTATCTCCGCGCCGGGAACGGACGCGTAGAACTCGCTCTGGCGGTAGACGTTGTATCCGGTCGCGCCGTCCGTCGGTTCCCAGGTGACGAGCACGTTCCCGTCATCGAGCACGCGGCCCTCGAAGCCCGGCGCTCGCACCGACGCGAACTGGCGGGGTGTCTCGCCGGATGAGTCGCCGGCGTCGGTGCTTGCCTCGCGTCGTTCTTCCGGCTGGGGTTCCGGCGCGGAGGTGGCCGCCGGCTCCGGTTCGGGCGCGTTCTCGGGCTCGGCTTCGGCGACGGCTTCGGGCTCGGCTTCGGGCTCGGCTGCCGGCGCCGGCGCGGGCGCCGGCTGCGACGCCGATTCCCGCTGCGATGCCTGCGACGTTTCGCCCGATGTCTCCGCCGATGCCTCCGCTGATGTCTCCGCCGATGCCTCGGCCGAGGTGTCCGGCGCCGGGTCGGGCGCGGTGTCCGCTTCCGGTTCGGGCTCGGCAGTCGCCTGCTGCTCCGTCGCCGGCTCGGACGGCGCGTCCGGATCGGTCGCTGCCGGGGCTTCTTCGTCGGCAGTCCCGGACGGTGCTTGCGCGGCGGGTCGCGGCTCGGGCCGAGCGGCGGGCGCGGGCGTCGGACCGTCCTGCGTCAATGGCGTGGCAGCGGCCGGGGTCGGGCTGGCCGCGCCCGTGTCGGGCTCGTCGCGCGGCTCGGTAGCGGCCCGAGCGGCCGCGATCGCGATCGCATCGTGCAGTGAGGTGACATCCTCACCCGCGAGCTGTGCGGCACTCTCCGACGGCGAGGAGGCGCTCTCGGCAGGCGCCCCCTGCGTGGGCGTTCCCCCCGCCCCTTCGCCGCCGCAGGCGCCGAGCAGCAGCAGGACGGCGAGGGGAGACAGTGCGGGCAACGTTGTCCTCGAACGACGACGCGGCGTGCCTGGCGGGTGGAGTGAGTTCATCGGGCGGAGTGTCGTCGGAGGCATGTGCATGAGCGGGTTAGCGGATAGGGCACGAATCGCTTGACCGCCGTCGTGCGGAATTGGCGAGTCATCGGTCTGGCACGGTTCCTGAGAGGCCGGATGCACGTCAGTCACCGGACCTCTCAGACGATGTCATCCACCTTGAGTCGAGTCGGCCTCGCCGGCCTCGCCTGTCTGTCCCTTTCCGCGACCGCGTCGCGGGCGGCGGACTGGGACGGAAGCTATGCCGCCGACGGTCGCTGCTTCTGCAGCGGCACACTGGCGCCGGCCGTGTCCTCGCGCATCGTGCCGACGCCACGCGGCGGTCAGTCCGTCGCGACGGTCTGCTCGCGCATCGGCGACGGTCCCGGCCTGAGCGAGGTGAACGGGCGCTTCGACCGAGTCGTCTACCGCGACGCCCAGTGCGGCAACGGCCCCGGCTCGACTGTCGGAACTGTCGAGGAAGTCACGTCGCCGGACGGCGCGACAGACGCCGCGACCGATTGCAGCGGTACCATGGAGCCCGGCGCGGACGACTGCCATGCCATCGGTCCGCGCTGGGATCTCGGCAGCGCCTACGCCGGATCGACGCGACGGGCCGTCGAGGCGAGCGTGGCGCAGATGGCCGCGAGCGTCATGGGTGCACCGGCCGTCGTGCCGGTCATGGGAGCGGCCACGTCCGCGCCTTCGTCATCGGATGCCGGCATCAACATCGTCGAGATCGACGGACGGCGCTGGCGCGAGGCACCGCCGGGAACCCCGGAGAGCGGTCCGGCAGGTTCGCGCATCATTCTCGACGGTAAGGTGTTCCTCGATGTCGAGCTCGCCAGCGAGTCGGACTTCACCCCGAAGCGCGACGCGGCGGGTGCACCGGCGTCGCGTGCCGCAGCCGCTCGCCCGAAGCCCGCGACGGCGAATCGGAAGGCGGCCGCGCCGACCGAGACCTTGCCCGCCTCGACGGCGGCCCGGCGCGACGAGCTGCTGGCCGAAGCCCGTGAGCGGCTGAAACAGCGCGAGGCCGACACTGCGGCGCTCGATACCGACGACAAGCGTTCGAGCCCGAAGGGCCCGTCGGCACCGTCCGTGGCGGCCGCCGAGCCTGCTGCCGACACACCCGAGACGATGGCCTCCGCCGATGCGCCCGGCGACTCGCCCACGCTCGGTGCGGCGAGCGAGCCGTCGGGGAAGTCCCTCGTGCCCGCCCCGATCGCCGCGCCGGCGACGCCGGCCGGCGCGGACGCCGGCGCCAGGGCGTCGGCCGATGCCCCTGCCGCCGGTGCCACCGACAGCGACGCGGTGAAGCGCAGCGCGGAGGCGATCGCCGATAACGATGGCGACGATACCGCTTCACCGTTCATGCAGGCCTTGCGCATGCCGTCCGAGACGCGGGCGAGCTCGCGTGAGTTCGGCTACGTCGACGCCATGCCCGCCAGCTGGGATTTCGGCGGCGGCGGCCTGATGCTCGAGGGCAGTGCGCCGATCAAGGGCGGCTTTCGGGCACTCGCCCGAGTGGGCGCGGCCAGCGAATACCAGGAACTCCTGCTGGGTGGCAGCTGGTTCAAGACACCCGCGCGTGCCGATCGCCTCACGATGGTGCTGACCGCCGGCGTCGAGACCGGTCGCTTCGAACTCGATGGGGTGCGATCGGGGCGGCGTGTCGATACCGACCTCGCCGATACCGGCGTCTATCTCGGCGCGGGATCGCGCTTCGTCGTGAATCGCCGCTTCGAGCTTCAGGCGGGTGTCGGCTTCAGCAGCTTCTTCGAGGGCGACCCCACCGTGTTCGGTGGCGCCTACTTCCATGTCGGTCGGCAGCTCGACGTCGTCTCGCGAGTCGAGATCGGCGACAACGACTCGCTCGGCATCGGCGTGCGCTACTACTACTGATGGATACCGAGATGCAGACCCCCTATCGCCTTCGCCGGACGCTCGTCGCGGCTGCCCTGTCGACCTTCGTGCTCGTCGCCTGCGAAGGCACGGAAGACCTCGACGAACTGCACGCGCAGGCGCTCGATGACGCGGCGCGCGAGGATGCAGCCGCCGCCCCCGAGAGCGGTGCCGCCACCCCGACACCGGGGGCGGCGACCGCGATCGATCCGGACGAATACGCGCTGGTCTTCCAGGACGAGTTCCGTGGCTCGACACTCGACGAGGCGCTGTGGAACACCGCGTTCCCCTGGGGCCCGGACGTCGTCATCAATTCCGAGGAGCAGTACTACGTCGACGAGTTCGGCGACGAGCGCTTCGTGAACGACTCGCCGTTCCTGCTGAACGGGGAGACCTTGACGATCACGGCGAGCGAGACGCCGGAAGCGATGCGTGCGAACGCGAACGAGCAGGGCTTCCTGTCCGGCGTGATCACCACGGCCGACAAGTTCGCGTTCACTCACGGCTATGCCGAGGCCCGCGTGAACCTGCCTTCCGGCCAGGCGCTGTGGCCCGCGTTCTGGATGCTCGGTAGCGAAACCGGCGGCAAGCTGCCCCAGTTGTTCGTCATGGAGCGCGACGGTGCCCGAACAGAGAGCGTGTTCCACAACTACGAGTACGTGGACGACGCCGGGCTCCTCCGTTCGCCCGGGCAGTTCGAGGTAATGGAAGGTGCGGACGAAGACCTGTCCGAGGGCTTCCACACGGTCGGTGTCGCGTGGTCGCCCGAGGAGTTGCTGTTCTTCGTCGACGGCGTTCCGCGCTACCGCATCGTCGGCGCGGACGTGCCGGACGAGGACATGTACCTCGTGCTGAACCTCGCCATCGGCGGCACGTGGCCGGGGGATTCGGACGCCTCGACACCTCGTCCCGCCTCGTGGATCATCGACTACGTGCGGGTCTGGCAGCGGCGCGACGCGAGCTGACGCCCGTCAGCGCTCCAGCACCACGAAGGCACTGACGAGGTCGCCCTCGTCGCTGAGGCTGACATGCAGGCCGGTCACGCCGAGTGACCGGCAGCGCGTCTCGGCCTCACCGCACACGCCGAGCAAGGGCTTGCCCATGGCGTCGTGCGAGACATGGAAGTCGCGCAGCAGCACGCCGGCGCGTTCACCCGTGCCGAGCGCCTTGACCGCTGCCTCCTTGACCGCGAAACGCTTGGCCAGCAGGCGGGACGGATCGGGGTGCTGCCGGTAGGCGGCAAGCTCGCTGTCATGCAACACCCGCCGGGCGAAGCGCTCGCCGAAGCGGTCGTGCACCCGCCTTACCCGGCCGATGGTCACCAGGTCGTTGCCGATGCCGATGATCACCGGCGATCAGCGGCGATGCGAGGGACGATCGGAGGGGTCGTCGCCCGCGGCGAGTGCGAGCTCGAAGTGCAGGCGCGAGAAGTCGCGCGGGGCGACGCTGTCCGCGAACACGGTGACATGGCGCCGACCCCGACCGATCAGACGATCGAGCAGTTCGGCGAACAGTCGTCCATCCCGCCAGGCCTCGGTCGCGGAGGACCGCTCCGCCGAGTCACGCGGCTCGTCCGCGTGCCTCTCGAGCACGACCACGACAAAGGCTGCCCCGCGGTAGCCGGCTTCGACCAGGCGCCCGGTGAACGGCCGATCGCCGGGGCGCGCCAGGTGCCAGCGTCCGCGCTCGTCGCGGCCGAGCAGCGTATCGCCGCGCCCGAGCACGTCACGCACGGCGAAGGCGAGCACGGCCGCGGCGACGACGACGAACAGCGGCACCGGCAGCTCGCACAGGGCCAGCGCGCGCACGCCGGCGAGGGCGAGCATGCCGACGAGCACGCTACGCGTCGTCGAGCGCCTTATCGTCACCGCCCAGCGTGCGGGCGATCTTGTCGATGAGGGGGGCGAAGCGGTCATCACGGTCCTTCCCGCAAACGTGTCGATAGAGTTCGGGATCCTGCATCCCGAGCAGGGCCTCGAACGAGGCGCGCTCGCCGTCCGTGGCGTCGTCGTAGTGATGATCGAGGTAAGCGCGCATCGCCTCGTCCAGTTCCCGCATGCCGCGCCGACAGTGCCAGCGCAGCTTCGAGCGATGCGCAGCCTCGTCCGGGTTCCTGTCCGTTTCCACGGCCGTGTCCGCGACGCTCGAGCGACTAGAGCCGGCGCTTGACGAGCATCTTCTTGGTCTCGGCGATCGCCTTCGACGGATTGAGGCCTTTCGGACAGACCTGCGCGCAGTTCATGATCGTGTGGCAGCGATAGAGCTTGAACGGGTCCTCGAGATCGTCGAGGCGCTCGCCGGTCGCGTCGTCGCGGCTGTCGACCAGCCAGCGGTAGGAGGCGAGGAGGGCGGCCGGCCCGAGAAAGCGGTCCGGGTTCCACCAGTAGCTGGGACAGCTCGTGGAGCAACAGGCGCACATGATGCACTCGTAGGCACCGTCGAGCTTCTCGCGGTCCTCGGGCGATTGCAGACGCTCGCGATCGGGCGGTGCCGGCGTGTCCGACTTGAGCCAGGGCTCGACCGAGGCGTACTGCGCGTAGAAGGTCGTCAGGTCCGACACCAGGTCCTTGATGACCGGCTGGTGCGGGAGCGGGTAGATCGTGATGTCCCCCTCGACGTCCGCGATCGCGGTCGTGCAGGCGAGGGCGTTGCCGCCGTCGATGTTCATCGCACAGGAGCCGCAGATGCCCTCTCGGCAGGAGCGGCGGAAGGTCAGCGTGGAGTCGAGCTCCGCCTTGATCTTGATGATCGCGTCCAGGATCATCGGACCGCAGCTGTCGACATCGAGCTCGTAGGTGTCGACGCGCGGGTTCGCTCCGCCGTCCGGGTCGTAGCGGTAGATCTTGAACGTCCGCACGTTCACCGCGTCCGCCGGAGCGGCGAAGACGTTGCCCGTCTTCTTGACGATGGAGTTCGCGGGAAGTGTGAATTCGGCCATGTCGATCTCCTCAGTAGACGCGCTTCTTCGGCGGGATGACGTCCGCCTCGTCGCTCATCGTGTACATGTGCACGGGGCGGTAGTCGATCGTCACGTTCTGCCGATCGTCCGTCCACGTGAGCGTGTGCTTCATCCACTCGGCGTCGTCGCGCTCCTCGAAGTCGTCACGCGCATGGGCGCCACGACTTTCGGTACGGTTCAGCGCGCCGTGGACGATGGTCTGCGCCTGGGCGAGCAGATTCTCGAGTTCGAGCGTCTCGACCAGGTCCGTGTTCCAGATCAGGTTCCTGTCGTCGACCCTGACGTCGTCGAAGCGATCGACGATCGCGCGCATCTCGTCCGCCCCTCGCTGCAGTGTCTCGCCGGTACGGAACACCGCGGCGTTCTTCTGCATCGACGCCTGCATGGCGTCGCGGACCTCGGCACTGCGGGTCTCCCCCTGGTTGTCGCGAACGCGGTCGATGTGACCGAGGATCGGCTCCATCGCCGACTCCTTGAGCGGCTTCTGGGATGCGCCCGGGGTCAGGATGTCGGCCGCCCGGTTCGCCGCCGCCCGACCGAACACGACGATGTCGAGCAGCGAGTTGCTGCCGAGACGGTTCGCGCCGTGTACCGAGACGCAGGCCGCCTCCCCGATGGCCATCAGGCCGGGCACGACGCTGTCCGGGTCGCCGTCCTTCAACGTCACCACCTCGCCGTGGAAGTTCGTCGGGATGCCGCCCATGTTGTAGTGGACGGTCGGGATGACGGGGATCGGATCGGTACCGACGTCGACGCCCGCGAAGATGCGCGCGGACTCGGCGATGCCCGGCAGGCGGCTGTCGATGACTTCACGGCCGAGGTGCTGCAGGTTCAGGAAGATGTGATCCCCGTCCGATCCGACGCCGCGACCCGCGTTGATCTCCATCGTCATCGAGCGGCTGACGACGTCGCGCGAGGCGAGATCCTTCGCGTTCGGGGCGTAGCGCTCCATGAAGCGTTCGCCCTCGCTGTTCGTCAGGTAGCCCCCTTCGCCGCGCACGCCTTCGGTGATCAGGACGCCGGCACCGTAGATGCCCGTGGGATGGAACTGGATGAACTCCATGTCCTGAATCGGCAGGCCCGCGCGCAGCACCATCGCGTTGCCGTCGCCGGTGCAGGTGTGGGCGGAGGTGGCCGAGAAGTAGGTGCGGCCGCAGCCGCCCGTGGCGAGCACGACCGTCTGGGCGCGAAAGCGGTGCAGTTCGCCGGTGGCGAGATCGAGCGAGACCACGCCACGGCAGACGCCGTCTTCCATGATCAGGTCGGTCGCGAAATGCTCGATGTAGAATTCGGCGTGGTGCTTGAGCGACTGCTGGTAGAGCGTGTGCAGGATCGCGTGACCGGTGCGGTCGGCCGCGGCACAGGTGCGTTGCGCGGCCGGACCTTCGCCGAACTTCGTGGTCATGCCGCCGAAGGGGCGCTGGTAGATCTTCCCCTCCTCGGTGCGCGAGAACGGCACGCCGAAGTGCTCGAGCTCGATGACCGCGGGCATGGCCTCGCGACACATGTACTCGATCGCGTCCTGGTCACCGAGCCAGTCGGAGCCCTTGACCGTGTCGTACATGTGCCAGGTCCAGTGGTCGTCGCCCATGTTTCCGAGGGCGGCGCTCATGCCGCCCTGTGCCGCCACGGTGTGCGAGCGGGTCGGGAAGACCTTCGTCACGCAGGCGGTCGAGAGCCCCTTGGCCGCCATGCCGAGGGTCGCGCGGAGGCCAGCTCCGCCGGCGCCGACGATGACGACGTCATACTGGTGATCGACGATGGTGTACGCGTTGGTGCCCATGGACATTCCGTGGTGGTTGCAGGTGCTTCTACGAGGAAAGGGGTGGAAAGTCTCACCCCGGAGCGGGACGCCCTCGTCAGCCCGCGAAGGCGATGCGGAGCACCGAGAACACGCCGACCACCGCGAGAACGGCGGCGGCGAAGGTGATCGCGATGATCGCGACCGTTCGCGGACCGTGACCGCCGACATAGTCCTCGACGATGGTCTGCAGGCCGAGGCGGGAGTGGAAGAAGGCGGTCGCCACGAGCAGCACCATCATGATGCTGGTGAGCGGGCTGGCGAGCCATTCGCGCACGCTCAGGTAGTCCATGCCGGGCAGGGAGGCGACCGAGAAGCACAGCCACAGCACCAGCGGGATCAGCGCGATGGCCGAGAGCCGCTGCGTCCAGAAGTGCGAGGTACCTTCCTTGGCCGAACCGAGACCCTTGACCTCGGACAGCGGAGTTCTGAGATTCTTCATGCCGCTGCCGCCACGATCCAGGTAATCACCGAGAGGGCGCCGGCTGCCGCGAGGCAGACGTAGCCGGACTTCATGGCGGTCTCGACCGCCAGACCGCGACCGACGTCCCAGAACAGGTGGCGCACGCCGTTGCAGAGGTGGTAGTAGAGCGTCAGCGTGAAGACGAACAGCACGAGCTTGCCGAACCAGGAATCGACGAGGGCAGCGGCGAAGCCGTAGCCCGCCGGCGAACCGGCCGCGCTCGCGATGACGATGACGAGCAGCACGAGAGCCGCGCTGTTGACCACGCCGGTGGCGCGATGGCTGATAGACAGCCACGCGGTCAGCGGCAGCTTGTAGTGCATCAGGTGGGGCGACAGGGGTCGCGGATCGGGCCTGCGGCTCATGGGCTTCTCGTGTGATCGGGACGTGTCGTGGAAAGTGGATGGCGTCGGAGGCGGTCGTCGGGCCGGGCCGGGGCAAGCGATCGACAGACCCGTTCGCCGAGCAGGCTCGCGCGGGGTGTCCGCGAGCCGGTCGAATCAGAAGTCGGTGCACCGCCCCTTCGTTTCCCAGTCGCCGTAGCGGGTCGGTTCGGGACCCTTCCGGCCGCCGACCTCGGGAGGGAGCGCGGTCGTGGATGCGCCGGGGCGCCCGTCCGCCGCGCCGGGCCGTTCCCCGGCAGTCTCGTCGGGGCGGGACGACGCCGTACGTGCAGAATCCCCGCCAGCCGGCGCGCGAGCGTCGTCGTCGGGGGCGTCGGACGGGGAATCTTCCTGCTTCGAAGTGGTCATGTTCCTGAATCCGGGAAAACCTGCCGATGGTAGCAAATGGGACTGCCTCGCCACGAGTCCTCTGCGACAATCGGGCCTCCTCGGAGGCCGCGCGCCTCCAGCCAGCCTCGCCGATCGCCGATGACGTCAGCCAGCCCGTTCCCCGACCCCCTCGCGCCCGGCGCGTTTCTCCTGCCCGGGCTCGTCGTCGTCGACGCGACCGGCGCGGACGCGGCGACCTTCCTGCAGGGTCAGTTCACCAACGACGTCATCGGTGCGGGGGCCGGGCGTGCCTGTCTCAGCGGCTACTGCACGCCGAAAGGGCGACTGCTGGCGCTTCCGCTGGTGCTCGCCCTGCCGGACGGGGCGCTTCGCCTGCTCGTGCCGCGGGAAATCGTCGAGTCGCTGCTGAAGCGGCTGCGCATGTTCGTCATGCGCGCGGCCGTGACCTTCGAGCGGCGCGACGACCTCCATTGCCTGGGCGCCCACGTGCCCGACGCGGACGCTGCCGCAGCGCTCGCGCAGGCGGTGCCGGGGTGTCCTGCCGTCCCCTTCGATGCGCTCGAGGTCATCAACGGGGAGAGCGGCTCGGCCGTGGTGCAGGTCTGTCGCTGGCACGACGCCTTCCTGCCGATGCCGTGCCGGCGCTACCTGATCGTCGCCACGACCACCGAGCTCGCCCGCGATGACGCGGACGGCGATACGTCGTGGCGGCACGGGGACATCACCGCCGGCGTGCCGCGGATCGGCGAGGCGACACAGGAGGCCTTCGTCCCGCAGATGGTGAACCTTCAGCTGGTGGAGGGGCTGAGTTTCCGCAAGGGCTGCTATCCCGGCCAGGAGATCGTCGCGCGCATGCAGTACCTCGGCACGTTGAAGCGGCATATGCGACGCTTCGTCGTGAGCGACGCGGACAACGGAGCGAACGGCGATGCGCGCGTCGGAGGCGACGGCGTGGTGGCGGGAGCGACGCTCGTCACCGAGGCCGATGCGGACGCCGGACGCGTGGTCGATGCCGTGCGGACGAACGACGGCATCGAGCTGCTCGCGGTGGTGAAGATCGGCGCGGACATCGCGGCGCTGCGCATCGGGAACGCGGCCCTCGAGTCTCGCGCGCTGCCGTACACCTTGCCGGCCGATGCGCCGGCCGATGGGCCGGCCGTGCCGGCAGACGCTCGCGAGACCGACGACGACGAGAAGACTGCATGAAGACGGCCGACCTCTGCGACGCTCACGACGCGGCGGTTCGCGTCGCCGAGCCGATCTGGCACGACTACGGCGGTGTGCTGGAATTCGGCGGCCCCGTGCACTGCCTGCGTATCGCGGACGACAACTCGCTGGTGCGCAGCGCGCTCGAGGAACCGGGCGAGGGGCGGGTGCTGATCGTGGACAACGCAGGCTCGGTCCGCTGCGCCGTGGTCGGCGGAAATCTCGCGAAACTCGGCGAGGCCAACGGCTGGGCCGGCATCGTCGTGCACGGCTGCATTCGCGACCGCGAGGAGATCGCCGCCTGCCGACTGGGCGTCAAGGCGCTCGCCACCCATCCGAGCCGCAGCGAGAAGCGTGGCGAGGGCGAGGCGGGCGTCGCGCTCGCGTTCGCGGGTGTCGAGGTCGCGCCGGGCGAGCACGTGTACGGCGACGAGGACGGCCTGATCGTGTCGGCCACCGCGCTGTCGCCGAACTGAGCGAACCATGCCGATCGTCTACCGCGCCGCGAACCTGGTCGAGGCCCAGCTGGTCGTCGACGAACTCGCCGCAGGGGGCATGCGCTCGCGCGTGACCGGCACCTATCTCAGCGGCGCCATCGGGGAGCTCCCGCCCGGGGACGTCCTCGGCGTCTGGCTGGACGAGCCGCGCCATGTCGAGCGTGCCCGCGCGATGATCGAGGACTACGAGGCGACCCGGCGCGCCCGTCATCCCGACTGGCGCTGCGATCCCTGCGGCGAGACGATCGGCGGCGAGTTCGGCGCCTGCTGGCAATGCGGAGCCCGCGCGCCGCACTGACGTCGCGAGTCAGTGCAGCAGCGCGAACAGCTTGCGGCGGTACTTGCCGGCCAGGGGATCGTCGCCGAGCACGTCGAACAGCGCGAGCAGCTTCACCCTGGGGGCGCCTTCGGCGTGCTCGGGGTCGGTACGGACGAGATGCAGCAGATGGTCCATGCCGCCCTCGACGTCGCCCGCCAGCGCCGAGGCGATCGCCAGGCGGTAGCGGATGTCGCTGTCGTCGGGTGCCTTGTCGTGCTGCTCGCGCAGGCTCTGCACGCTCTCGCCGCCCGCGCTTTCGCGCGCCAGCGCCACGGTGGCCGACAGTCGCTTGCCCTGCGTGCCGTCGCGAACGAGCTCGGGCAGGGCGGCCAGGCAGCTGTCGGCGGTCTCGAGCTCACCGGCGGCGACGGCCACCTGACCGAGCGCGAGCAGGACCTCGGCGTTCTCCGGCTCGGCCGCCTGTGCCGCCTTCAGCAGGGTGAGCGCCGCGGCGTTGTCGCCCCGATCGACATGCGCCATGGCCGTCGCCACCGGCCCCTCGTCGACCACTTCGCCGGCGTCCGCCGGCGCCGCCTGCGGCACCACATGCGTCTCGAGAAAACGCCGGATCTCCGCCTCCGGCAGTGCGCCGGTGAACTCGTCGACGAGCTGGCGACCGCTGAACAGCTTCACCGTCGGCAGGCTGCGGATGCCGAGCTGCTGGGCGATGCCCGGGTGCGCCTCGGTGTCGAGCTTGGCCAGCACGAAAGCGCCGTCGTACTCGATCGCGAGCTTCTCCAGGATCGGCATCAAGGCCTTGCAGGGCCCGCACCAGTCAGCCCAGAAGTCGACCAGCACCGGCACCCGGTCGGAACCCTCGACGACCACCTCCATGAAGTTCTGCTCGTCGAGCTGAACGATGTACGGCGAGTCGGTCATCGGTAATCTCCGGGAACGGGAAGCCGCGCGAGAGGCGGACGCCGAAGTGTGTCGACTGACGGCCCATTGTTCAAGGTGGGGCGGCGCCACGCCGGCCGCGACCGGCCGGAACGAGGATTCCATGGGCTACACTCACCGCGCTCGCCTCCCGCGTTTCCCCGCTGTGCTTTCATGCAGTGGGACGGGCGTTCCGAAGGCCACACCGAATCACGAGCGCGAGATGCATGAGCGGTAGATACGACGCCTCCTCCATCGAGGTCCTGAGCGGCCTCGACCCGGTACGGACGCGCCCGGGGATGTACACCGATACCCAGCGCCCGAACCACCTCGCCCAGGAAGTGATCGACAACAGCGTGGACGAGGCGCTCGCCGGTCACGCCTCGGACATTCGCGTGACGCTCTTCAGGGACGGCTCGCTCGAGGTCATCGACGATGGACGCGGCATGCCCGTCGACCTGCACCCCGAGCTGAAGAAGCCCGGCGTCGAGGTGATCCTGACGACCTTGCACGCGGGCGGCAAGTTCTCGAACGACAACTACCGCTTCTCCGGTGGCCTGCACGGCGTCGGGGTATCGGTGGTCAACGCGCTCTCGAAGACGCTGGAAATCTCGATCCGGCGCGAGGGGCAGGAGTTCGCCGCGACCTTCGCGAACGGCGAGGTGAAGAGGACGCTGGAGGCGGTCGGCACCGTCGGGCAACGCAACACCGGCACGCGCATCCGGTTCTGGCCCGACGCGAAGTACTTCGACTCGCCGCGGATCTCCTTGCCGAAGCTGCGCCATCTGCTGCGCGCCAAGGCGGTGCTCTGTCCGAAGCTTCGCGTGCGCCTGCACGACGAGGCGAGCGGGGAGAAGGACGACTGGTGCTACGAGGACGGGCTGGTCGACTACCTGACGCTCGCGGTCGCCGATCTGGAGCGCCTGCCGAGCGCGCCGCTCGCGGGGTCGCTGCAGGGGAAGAACGAGGCGGCCGAATGGGCCATCACCTGGTTGCCCGAGGGCGGGGAGGGCGTGCAGGAGAGCTATGTCAACCTCGTGCCGACGGCGCAGGGCGGCACGCACGTCAACGGGTTGCGCGCCGGACTGACCGACGCCATCCGGGAGTTCTGCGATTTCCGAAACCTCCTGCCGCGCGGTGTCAGGATCACTCCCGAGGATGTCTGGGAACGGGTCGCCTACGTGCTGTCGGTCAAGCTCGAGGACCCGCAGTTCTCCGGGCAGACCAAGGAGCGACTGTCGTCGCGCGAGTGCGCCGCCTACGTCGCCAACGTGGTCAAGGACCACACCGCCCAGTGGCTCAACCGTCATCCGGAGAGCGGCGACGCGCTCGCGGGCCTGGTGATCGCGAGCGCCCAGGCACGCGGGCGGTCGGGCAAGAAGGTCCTCAGGAAGAAGGTGTCCGCCGGTCCGGCCCTGCCGGGCAAGCTCGCCGACTGCAGCGCGACCGATCTCGCCCGCACCGAACTCTTCCTCGTCGAGGGCGATTCCGCCGGCGGTTCCGCCAAGCAGGCGCGGGACCGCGAGTTCCAGGCGATCATGCCGCTGCGCGGAAAGATCCTGAACACCTGGGAGGCGGACGTCGAGCAGATCCTCGGCTCACAGGAAGTGCACGACATCTCGATCGCGATCGGGATCGAGCCGGGTTCGGGCGATCTCTCGCGGCTGCGCTACGGCAAGGTCTGCATCCTCGCGGACGCGGACTCCGACGGAGCGCACATCGCCACCTTGCTGTGCGCGCTGTTCGTGCGCCACTTTCACGCGCTGGTGCAGGCGGGTCACGTGTACATCGCGATGCCGCCGCTGTTCCGCATCGATGTCGGCAAGGTGGTGTTCTATGCCGTCGACGAGACCGAGCGGCTCGCCATCATGGCGCGCATCGACAAGGACAAGCTGAAGGGCAAGGTGACCGTCACCCGCTTCAAGGGACTCGGCGAGATGAACCCCGGTCAGCTGCGCGAGACGTCGGTCGCGCCCGAGACGCGTCGGCTGGTGCGACTGACGATCGCCCCGGGCGACGACACCGACACGATGATGGACATGATGCTCGCGAAGAAGCGCGCGCCCGATCGCAAGCGCTGGCTCGAGAACAAGGGCGACCTGGCCGACGTCTGAGTCGTACCGGTACGAGGCCGTCCGAATGGAGATGAAGCGATGAGCCCCGTCGAACCGCGCGTTCTCGACCTGCCGATGCCGGAACCGGGTGCGCGGCACTACGTCTCGCCGGGCATCGGCTGGGTGCGCCACCCTCTGCCGTTCGCCCTCGATCACGTCAATTGCTGGGTGCTCGACGACACGGACGACATCGAGGCACCGCCCGCGCCGGTCGGCGAGGACACGCTGATCATCGACACCGGCATCGCCGCGCCGCGCACGCGCGAACTCTGGGAGGCGGTGCTGGCGGGGCGCGCGCCGGGCCGCTTGCTGGTCACCCATTTCCATCCCGATCACATGGGCCTCGCCGGCGAGTTCTCTCGAGGGGGCACGGCGGTGCTCGGCAGCGCGATCGAGACCGCGTTGTCGCGGCGCATCCACGCGGTGGCCGACGCGGACTACGGGTTCGCGGACTGGTACGCCGCCCACGGTCTGCCCGCGACGGTCGTGGCCGCCGCGCGCGCCTTCGGCAACGGCTATCGGAAGATCGTCGCCGAGCCGCCGTCGGCGGAGGCGTGGCAGCACCTCGTCGCGGGCGACACGCTCGCGATCGGGACTCGCCGCTACGGCGTGCTGATCGGCCCCGGCCACGCACCGGACATGGTGATGCTGCACGACGCGGCGAGCGGCATCCTGATCGCCGCCGATCAGGTGCTGCCGACGATCTCGCCGAACATCTCGATCATGCCGCTGACGGACGACCCCGATCCACTGGCCAGCTTTCTCGCCTCGCTCGAGGCGCTGCGTGCGCTGCCGGCGGACACGCTCGTGCTGCCGTCGCACGGCCGGCCGTTCCGCGGCCTGCATGCCCGCCTCGATGCCCTGGCGGTGCATCACGTGGAGCGGTTGGCGGCACTGGAGGAGGCGACCGGCGAGTGGGTGACCGCCTTCGAGCTGTTCCCGGTCCTGTACCGCCGCGAACTGGACGCGCAGCAGCTGTCCTTCGCGCTCGGCGAGACGCTGGCGCACCTCGCGCACGACGGCCGCTTCGAGCGCCGCGAGAGCGCTGGCGTCGTGCGCTGGCGTCGCGTCTGAGGTCACCCCCGTCGAGCGGCGCGGGGGCGGCGCGACGGGTGGCCGCGGGGGCGCCGTGGCTGGACAAGCCGAGCCCGGCGCGCGTACCATCCGCCGGCGTCATCCACGGGAAAAGCCGCGCAGGTCACCGCCGCTTTTCCCGTTTTTACGTCTGCCTTCGAGAGGTCCTTCGCCGCGTGTCCCGACCCGCTCTGCTCGTGCTCGCCGATGGCACCCGATTCGACGGCATGGCGCTCGGTGCGCGTGGCATGACGGTCGGCGAAGTGGTGTTCAACACGGCGATGACCGGCTACCAGGAGATCCTGAGCGACCCCTCCTACGCGCAGCAGATGGTCACGCTGACCGTGCCGCACGTCGGCAATACCGGCGCGAACGCCGCGGATGTCGAATCGCGGGGCGTGTTCGCCACCGGGCTCATCGTCCGTGACGTGCCGATCCGTCACAGCAGCTTTCGGGCGGAGGAGTCGCTCGACGCGTGTCTGTGTCGGCAAGGCATCATCGCGATCACCGACGTCGACACCCGCGCGCTCACGCGCCACCTGCGCGACAGCGGCGCGCAGGGCGGTTGCATCATGTCCGGTGACGGGCTCGACGCGGTGGCCGCGCACGGGGCGGCGCAGGCGTTTCCGGGGCTTGCCGGCATGGACCTCGCGAAGGTCGTGACCTGCGAGACGGCCTACACCTGGAACGACGGAGTCTGGAAGCTCGCCGGATCCGGTGACACCGGGCCCGAGGTCGCGCCACCCGAGGGTGGCGGCACGGCGGGCGGATACGCTGCCGGTCCGCATGTCGTCGCGATGGACTTCGGGGTCAAGTACAACATCCTTCGCATGCTGGTCGAGCGCGGTTGTCGCGTCACGGTGGTGCCGGCGACGGCCAGCGCGGACGAGATCCGGGCGCTGGCGCCGGACGGGCTGTTCCTGTCGAACGGCCCCGGCGATCCGGAGCCCTGCGACTATGCCGTCGCGGCGATCCGAACGTTGCTCGACGAGGACCGGCTGCCGACCTTCGGCATCTGCCTCGGTCATCAGCTGCTCGCGCTCGCCAGCGGTGCGGCCACGCGCAAGATGAAGTTCGGTCATCACGGTGCGAACCACCCGGTGCTGGACATCGAGAGCGGTCGGGTCATGATCAGCAGCCAGAACCACGGCTTCTCGGTGGACGCCGAGACGCTCGGCAACCATGTCGAGGTCACGCACACCTCGCTGTTCGACGGGTCGCTGCAGGGCATCCGGCGCCGGGACGTCCCTGCCTTCGGTTTCCAGGGTCACCCCGAGGCGAGCCCCGGCCCGCACGATGTCGCCGGGCTGTTCGACACCTTCGTCGCGATGCTGCCGTCGCGCTGACGCGGCCAGGACGCGCCCAGGACGCGACCAGGGCGCGACCAGGGCGCGCACCACCGGAATGCGCGCCGCGGCTCGTCGGCAGCTCGTCCAGGCAACGCCTCTCTCCCTCTCTCCCAGACCGATCGCCGATCCACCACGCATCGGCGGCAACACTGCAGGCCCGACACCATGCCAAAGCGCGACGACATCGACAGCGTCCTGATCATCGGCGCAGGTCCCATCGTCATCGGCCAGGCCTGCGAGTTCGACTACTCGGGTGCCCAGGCCTGCAAGGCCCTGCGCGAGGAGGGCTATCGGGTCATCCTGGTCAATTCCAACCCCGCGACGATCATGACCGACCCCGCCATGGCGGACGCCATCTACATCGAGCCGATCGACTGGCGGGTGGTCGAGAAGATCATCGAGCGGGAGCGACCCGATGCCCTGCTGCCGACCATGGGAGGCCAGACCGCACTCAACTGCGCGCTGGATCTCAACCGCATGGGCGTGCTCGAGAAACACGGGGTGGAGATGATCGGTGCCCGCCCCGAAGCGATAGACATGGCCGAGGACCGCGAGAAGTTCCGGGTGGCGATGAGCGAGATCGGGCTCGACACCCCGCGCGCGATCATCTGCCACTCGATGGAGGATGCGCGCGGCGCGGCCGACGATATCGGCTTCCCCTGCATCCTCCGGCCCTCGTTCACGATGGGGGGCTCCGGTGGCGGTATCGCCTACAACCGCGAGGAGTACGAGGAGATCGCCGCGCGCGGACTGGACCTGTCACCGACCACGGAGATCCTCGTCGAGGAGTCGGTGCTCGGCTGGAAGGAGTACGAGATGGAGGTGGTGCGCGACACCGCCGACAACGTGATCATCGTCTGCTCGATCGAGAACCTCGACCCGATGGGCGTGCACACCGGCGACTCGATCACCGTCGCCCCCGCACAGACCCTGACCGACAAGGAATACCAGATCATGCGCAACGCCTCGATCGAGGTGCTGCGCAAGATCGGTGTCGACACCGGCGGATCGAACGTGCAGTTCGCGGTCAACCCGGCGAACGGCGCGCTGATCATCATCGAGATGAACCCGCGCGTGTCGCGCTCCTCGGCGCTCGCCTCCAAGGCGACCGGCTTCCCGATCGCGCGGGTCGCGGCCAAGCTGGCCGTGGGGCTCACGCTCGACGAACTCCGGAACGAGATCACCGGCGGAAGGACGCCGGCCTCGTTCGAGCCCGCGATCGACTACGTCGTCACCAAGGTGCCGCGCTTCACCTTCGAGAAATTTCCGAGCGCCGACAACCGCCTGACCACGCAGATGAAGTCGGTGGGCGAGGTCATGGCGATCGGGCGCACCTTCCGCGAATCCCTGCAGAAGGCGCTGCGCGGACTCGAGATCGGCGTCGCCGGGCTCGATCCCATCCTCGACCCGGCGCTCGTCGGCAAGGAGCGGCGCGTGCGGCTGAACCGCGAACTGCGGGAAGTGCGCGAGAGCCGACTCTGGTACGTCGCCGACGCCTTCCGCGAGGGCTGGAGCCTGGACGAGATTCACGTCGCGACGGCGATCGATCCCTGGTTTCTCTCGCAGATCGAGATCATCGTCGCCTCCGAGGGGGAGATCGCCGCCAGCGCCGCGGCGACCGGGCTCGAGGGCATCGACGCGGCGACCCTGTTCGACTGGAAGCGCGACGGTTTCTCGGACATCCGCCTCGCCGCGCTGCTCGGCTCCGACGAGCACGCGGTCCGGGCGCACCGCCTGGCGCTCGGCGTGGTGCCGGTCTACAAGCGGGTGGATTCCTGCGCGGCGGAGTTCGCGACGACGACGGCCTACCTGTATTCGACCTACGAGCGCATCTCGGAGGCCGAGCCGACGGACCGTGACAAGATCATGGTGCTCGGCGGCGGGCCGAACCGGATCGGGCAGGGGATAGAGTTCGACTACTGCTGCGTGCACGCGGCGCTCGCCCTTCGCGAGGACGGCTACGAGACCATCATGGTGAACTGCAACCCGGAGACCGTCTCGACCGACTTCGACACCTCCGACCGTCTGTATTTCGAGCCGCTGACCCTCGAGGACGTGCTGTCGATCATCGACGTCGAGCAGCCGAAGGGGGTCATCGTCCAGTACGGCGGCCAGACGCCGCTGAAGCTCGCCCGCGATCTGCTGGCTGCCGGCGCGCCGATCATCGGCACCTCGCCGGACTCGATCGATCTGGCGGAGGACCGCGAGCGCTTCCAGCAGTTGATCGAGGAGATCGGGCTGCGCCAGCCGCCCAACCGCACGGCACGCACCGCCGACGAGGCGCTGCAGGCCGCCGAGGAGATCGGTTACCCGCTGGTCGTCCGCCCGAGCTACGTGCTGGGGGGGCGGGCGATGGAGATCTGCCGCGAACGAAGCGATCTGGAGCGCTACGTGACCGATGCCGTCAGCGTCTCGAACGACTCGCCGATCCTGCTCGACCGCTTCCTCGACGACGCGATCGAGGTGGACGTCGATGCGATCTCCGACGGCGAGCACGTGGTCATCGGCGGCATCATGGAGCACATCGAGGAGGCGGGCGTGCACTCGGGCGATTCCGCGTGCTCGCTGCCGCCGTACAGCCTCTCGGCCGCGCTCTGCGAGCAACTCGGCGAGCAGGTGCGTCGCATGGCCCGGGGGCTCGGCGTCGTCGGACTGATGAACACCCAGTTCGCCGTGCAGAACGCCGGACAGCCGGACGAAGCGGTCTTCGTGCTGGAGGTGAACCCTCGGGCGTCGCGCACCGTACCGTTCGTCTCGAAGGCGACCGGCGTGCCGCTGGCGCGCATCGGCGCGCGCGCGATGGCCGGTCAGTCGCTCGCGTCGCAGGGCATCACGACGGTCCCGACACCTGCATACTTCAGCGTCAAGGAATCGGTCTTTCCCTTCGGGAAGTTCCCGGGCGTCGACCCGACGCTCGGGCCCGAGATGAAGTCGACCGGCGAAGTCATGGGTTCGGCGCGCACCTTCGGCGAGGCCTTCCACAAGGCGACGCTGGCCGCCTCGGTCGAACTGCCGACGGGCGGCACGGCGTTCGTTTCGGTGCGCGACCGGGACAAGGGCGGCATCGTCGATGTCGCGCGGGCGCTGCACGAGGCGGGCTTCGCGCTGGTCGCGACGCGGGGCACCGAGCAGGCGATCAGCGCGGCGGGGCTGCCCTGCGAGCGCATCAACAAGGTGCAGCAGGGGCGGCCGCATGTCGTGGACCGGATCAAGAACGAGGAGATCGCGCTGATCATCAACACGACCGAAGGGCGCCGCGCGCTCTCGGATTCCTACACCATTCGTCAGGAAGCGCTGGGGCGGAAGATTCCGTACACGACGACGCTCGCCGGGGCCTCCGCCATCTCCCAGGCCATCCGCGAGAGCGTGGGTGGCACCGTGCACCGCCTGAGCGACATCCATTCGGAGACCAGGGCATGAGCAAGGTACCTCTCACGTTGCGTGGCGCGACGATGCTTCGCGACGAACTCTCGGCACTCAAGGGCGTTCGCCGTCCGGCGGTCATCCAGGCGATCGCGGAAGCGCGCGAGCACGGCGATCTGAAGGAGAATGCCGAGTACCACGCCGCCCGCGAGGAGCAGGGCTTCATCGAGGGCCGCATCAAGGACATCGAGGGCAAGCTCGGCAATGCGCAGATCATCGACGTGACCACGCTCGACGCCAAGGGCAAGGTCGTGTTCGGGGCGACGGTCAAGCTGATGGATCTCGATTCCGACGAGGAGATCGTCTACCAGATCGTCGGAGACGACGAAGCGGACCTGAAGGCGCGACGCATCAGCGTCGGGTCACCGGTCGCGCGCGCGCTGATCGGCAAGGTGGAGGGCGACGAGGTCGGCGTCCAGACGCCGGGCGGGACGCGGGAATACGAAATACTCGAGGTCAGCTACGTCTGAAGCGAGGCACGGGTCTCGGCGTGGGGATACGCCCATGTCCGCGCTGTTCGCCTGTGGCAAAATAGTAAAAGTATTGACGCCGGTAGCGCGTCGTGCCGTCCTTTCGTTCGTCACCCATCAGGGCCACCATGCGTCGACTCTTCCGAGCTTACCCTTCGACCCCGATCGCTCAGGTGGCGCACCGTGACGGGTCGGAACGGCGCGTCGACGTCCGCGCCGACGCGGCGCACGGTCTGGCCGGCGCGTCACGCCGACGCTTCCTGCGAAGAAGCGGCGCGGGCGTGTCGGCGGCGACGCTGCTCGGCGCCGGCATCACCTGTGGCCTGTCCGGCGGGTTGATCTCCGCGGCGCGCGCGGACGTCCCGATGGAGGACCGGCACCTTCGCATGGTTAACGATCACACCGGCGAGCGGCTCGACATCGTCTACTTCACGCGCGGCATGTACATCGACGAGTCGCTCGACGCGATCAGCCATCTGATGCGCGATCGGCGCGCCAACGAGGAGCGCCGCATGGATCTGCCACTGCTCGACGCCCTCGCTCGCCTGCACGGCACCCTCGACACGGACGAGCCCATCCACCTGCTGTCCGGCTACCGCACGCCGGCGACCAACGCGAAACTGCGTCGTCGCTCGAAGGGCGTGGCGAAGTACAGCCTGCACATGGAAGGCCGCGCCGCGGACATTCACGTGCCCGGCATCCCCACGCGCGACCTTCAGGCCGCCGCGCTCGCCTTGCAGGTCGGCGGGGTGGGCTTCTACAAGAGCTCGGGATTCGTGCACCTGGACACCGGTCGCCTGCGTCATTGGGAGCGCGGCTGAGCCGTCGGCCGCCCGGTCGGATCGCCGACCAGCCGACACTGTGGCACACCGTTTCGTGAGCGCTCTCGCGTTCGTGGAGCCCGCCACCGTTCGACAATGCTCTCAGCCGTCATCTGTTTGACGGATCACGTCCGACCGTCGACATTCCGGCGCGGACGAACCGACAATGCGCGGAGAGAGAGCATGAACAGGACGAGGACACCGATCGATCAGCGATCGGCAGGAAGGCAGGGGAACCGGACGGTCGAAGCCGTGGTGAACGGCAGTGGCACGAGCGTGACGGAGAATCGCGGCCCGGCTAGCCGCGTCGGGGCGTTCGCGATCGCGTCGGCCATCGCGCTGGGCGGTCTGCTCGGTGTTGCAGGCTCGGCACAGGCCGCGAAGTTCGGCGTTCGCGTGCTGGACGATGGCGGACAGCCCGTCCCCGGTGCGTCTGTCTGCATCGGGCTGGAAGGCAACTACCGCCAGTTCGGCACCGCCTTCACCGATCTGGAGGGCCGAGCGGAATTGGTCGAGGTGCCGAACATGCCGTTCGTCGTCACGGTCTCCAAGACCCGTTTCACCGGCACGCGCCTGAGTCAGCCCGCGCATGGCTACGATCTGGTGCGCGACGTCGTGTTGGCCGAAGGATTGCCCGGCCCTCGTTGCAAGGCAGGTAGCTCGATGGCCGCCAACCCGCCGGTCATCGACGTGCGCGGTGTGGACGTGCTGGACGACGATGCCGCCACCACGCTTCGCCCGAGTGTGTCCGGGGCGCCGAGCGAGTACCGTCTGGCCGCCGACGACAGCTTCGAAGGCGCCGCCTGGCAGCGCTTCGAACGCAGCATCGCCGTGCCGGATTCGCTGTCGGGCGAGCGCGCCGTCTTCCTGCAGCTGCGTCGCCTGGAGGGCAGTTCACGAAGCTGGCTCGAGGCACGATCCGATGTCGTGACGATCGAGCTGCCGCGCCGCGACCGCTAGGGCAGGCCCCTCGACGGGGCGTTCGCGCGCGAAGCCGCACGTGCGTCCCGATCGTTCATCGGCCGTTCATCTTCTCGCTGCCGAACTTTCATGTCGATGACAGGCGACCGTCAGCCCCCTCGCCGCATCATCTCTCCATCGCATCCTTTCTCTGATGGAGCCACTGACATGCGAACCCCCGACCTCACCGACGACCGAACCGGCACCGGCACCGGCATCGGCACCGACACCGACACCGACACCGACACCGACACCGGAGCTGCCCGGGGCGACGAGGCGCTCGCGGCGCTTCCGGGCCTTGCCTCGGCGCAGTGGACCTTCACCACGCGCAACGTGCCGCCCTCCATCGTCGGCGGCGGCAGTCGCGACTTCGCCGCGGCTCGCCCCGGCGACCTGATCCTGGTACACACGCTGGAGATCGGCCAGCATCGCAAGGTGCAACTGGCGTCCGGTCGCTACGCGGAGAACATCGTCGGCGAACACTTCGTGTTCGCGGTCGGTGACCGCTACGCCCCGGATCAGTTCGAGGGCACCGCGAAGATCGTGCCCGGGGACTGTTCGGTCATCGCGGGCGGTGGCATCGCCGGCCGGGTCACCGCCGCGCACGCGTCCATGGTCGAGCCGACCACGCTCGAACCCGTCGCGCTGCTGACCGATGCCGACGGCGCGGTGATCAACATCGAGGATCACGCCTTGCCGCCGTGTCCGACGGCGTCCGAAGTCACGGTCATCGGTGTCTTCGGCACCTCGATGAACTCGGGCAAGACCACCGCCGCGGCGAGTCTCGCCCTCGGTCTCCGACGGGCGGGTGTCGCGGTGGCAGGCGTGAAGGCGACCGGCACCGGCGCCTTCGGCGACTACAACGCGTTCCGCGATGTCGGGGTGCCGGTTCGCGACTTCGTCGACGTCGGCATGCCCAGCACCTACCGCATGCCGCTCGAGCGTATCGAGGCGGGCTTCGACACGCTGATCGATACGGCTGCGGCGGAAGGCGCGGAGGTCGTCGTCGTGGAATTCGCCGACGGCGTGTTGCAGAGCGAGGCTCGGGAGCTGCTGCAGAGGACGCGCATCCGCTCGCGGCTCGACGGCGTGCTCTTCGCCGCCTTCGATTCGGCCGGCGCGGTCGGCGGGATCGGCGTGCTGCGCGAGGTCGGACTCGAGCCCTTCGCCGTGTCCGGTCTCGTCAGCGCTACGCCGCTCGGCTCACGGGAAACGCGTGCCGCACTCGGCGTACCCCTGGTCGCGCGCGACGAGCTGCGCGATCCGATCATGGCGCTCGAGCTGATGTCCGGCATTCGGCTCGACCGGCGTGCAAGCCGCCAGCCGGCGCCTGACGCGGCGCCGGTCGGCACCCGGCGGCGTGACCTCGCCGACGCGTGAGCCACGTTCCGGACATCGCCGACGGTGGGCGCGGACGGCAGATCGTCGCCGTCGCGGCGGCCGGCATCGGTCAGGCACTCGCGACCGCGATGGCCGCCTTCGCGACCCGCGATCTCTTCGCGGCCTTGCACGGCACGGCGCCGCCCGAGCGACTGTCGCTCTGGCTCCTGTTCGGCGGTGGCGTGCTCCTCGTGGTCGGACGCATCGCCGAGCGAGGTGCGGCCGAGTGGCTCGGACACGGCTATGCCATCGCCTTGCGGCGTGCGCTCTACCGGCATCTGGCGCGCATGAGCGTCTCCGCCGTCGAGTCCCGCCGGAGCGGTGCCCTGGGGCTGCGCTTCGTGGGGGACCTGACGGCTGCGCGCAACTGGGCAGGACTCGGTCTGACGCGGATCGTCTCGTCCTCGTTCGTGATACCCGGCGCGGCGCTGACGCTCTGGTCGTTGAACCCTGACCTCGCCGCCGTCACGTTGCCGCCGATCGGTGGCGCGCTCGTCGTGATGGCTCTCGGTCTCTTGGTGGTCGAGCGGCTTCACCGGCGGCTGCGCTCGCGTCGCGCGTCGATCGCCCTCGCGATGCTCGAGCGCGTTCCGGTCGCGCCGGAGCTCGACCTGATGGGGCGCACCGACCGGGAACTCGCACGGCTCGATCGCGACGGCGCATCCCTGCGTCGTCGCGCGACGATCCGACGCCTCGTACACACCGCGCTTCGCAACGTGCCGGAGGTCGGCGCGGCGCTGGCGGCGACGCTGTTGCTGGCGAGCGCCGTCTCGAGCGGCGCCGCCGCCGCCGATGTGGCAGCGATGCTCGCCGTCCTCGGCATTCTCGCCGTGCCGCTGCGCGAGCTCGGCGGCATCTGGGACCGGCGCTGCGCCTGGCGGGTGGCGCACGGCAAGCTGCGGAACGTGCTCGAGACACCGCTCGCCGACGCCCGGGGCACCTCGGTGCGTGAGCGAAGACGGCGGCGCGAGGCGCACGGGGCTGCGAGGCTCGCCGGACCGTCGCTCGTGTTTCGCGATGTGGGCTTTCGCGGCATGACTCTCGACTTCGCGCTTCGGGCCGGAGAGACCGCGTCGGTCGGCGGCAGCCCCGGCAGCGGCAAGTCTTCGCTGCTGGCGTTGGCCGCCGGTCTCGAGACACCGGACGCCGGTTCCATCGAGCGCGGCGGTGACGCGACGCCGGAGGTGGTGTTCGTCCGGGGCACCTCGCCCGTGTTGCAGGGCAGCCTGCGGCGTGCATTGACGCTCGGCGTGTCGCCGCGCCCCGACGACGCGACCATCGAGGCCGCCGCCGAGCGCTTCGGCCTGACGGAGCCACTGCGACGCCTCGGCGGACTGGATGGACGTGTGGGAGAGGGCGGACGGACGCTGTCGAGCGGCGAGCGCCTGCGTCTGCACCTGGTACGCGCTGCGCTGGCGCAGCCGGAGCTCCTGGTGCTGGACCTGCCCGGCATGGCCGACCCCACCCTGTGGGAGGATGTGCGGCATCTGCTGCTCGACAATCCGGCGACCGTGCTGGTGAGCGACGCCCGTGACCGACTGGCGGACGTCGTCGATCGACGCTTTTCGATGGAGGGCGGTGGTCTCGTCGAAACCGCGGCAGACCGTTCGACGGCCGCCGCACGGCCTGCGATTCAGTCTCGAAGTTCATGAAGATCGTCACTCGACTACGCCTGCTGCTCTTCCTCATGCTGCTCGTCGGCCTGGTCGCGGCCGGGCTATCCCTCTGGAACGTCCAGCGAACGCATCGTCACCTCTTGCGCATGGACCTCGCCCACCGCTCGCTCGAGACGCACCAGGCGCTCGCGAGCAACACGTATCAGCTGTTCAAGCAGTACGGCGACGTGCTGATGGTCGGTGACCGCGATGACGGTGCCGGCGAACGCGAGCTCGTCGCCGCGATTCAGGACGACATCGCCACGATCCGCGAACTGATCGGTCGCGAGATCGAGCTCGTGGGTGAGGAGGAGATCGAGGAACTGGCGTCGCTGGCACAGCTGGAGAGCACCATCGGGCGGCTGATCGCGACCTTCGAGGATCGGCTGACTCGGGGCACCCCCGCGACGCTCTCGAAGGACTGGTTGTACCTGTCCAGGGTCCTGGACGACGACATCGACCGAAACTTTCGCGGCATGATCACCGCGGCCATCGACGAGGAACGTGACGAAGTCGCCGAGACCGAGGCGGAGATCGCCCGGGAACGCCAGGTGCAACGAGTCGTCACGGTGCTGGTCGCGCTCGTCGCGCTCGGCGCGACCCTGTTCGGTCTGGGTGTTCTCAGGCGACAGGTCCGCGCTCCACTCGACGAGCTGCTGGCCGGGGTTCGTGCCTTCGCCGACGGCGATCGGGAGCGGCGTCTGCGTCCGACGGGCCACGACGAGCTGACGATGCTCGGCAACACCTTCGACGCGATGGCGGACCGGATCGAGGCCAATGCGGCGCGACTGTCGGAGCAGAACGCCGCGCTGGAGGCCGCGGTGGAGGAACGTACCGTGCGACTCGAGCGCCTGCTGGCCGCGGCGCGCGCCGGCGAGGCGGACCGCCGACGCCTGCTCGCCGATGTCAGTCATGAGCTGCGGACGCCGCTGACCGTGATCCAGGGCGAGGCCGATGTTGCGCTGCGTGGTCCGGACAAGCCGCCCGAGATCTATCGCGAAGCCCTGACGCGGGGTCGCGAGGCGGCGCGTCACACCGCGCGCCTCGTCGATGACCTGCTGTTCATCGCACGCAACGAGGAGGGGTTCGCCAGGCTACAGTTCGAGGAGGTCGATCTCGCCGCGTTGATCAAGGCCTGCGTGCCGACGGCCGGGCGTCACGTGCGTCTGGAGCTCGAGGCCGATCCGGCGTCGATGTACGGGGATCCCGGGCGCCTTCGTCAAGTGTTGCTCGTGCTGCTCGACAATGCGGTCCGACACGGGGGCAAGCAGGTCACGGTACGTCTCGGCGCCTCGGCCGAGGGCTGGCGTCTGGCGGTCGAGGACGACGGTCCGGGACTCGACGACGACGAGAAGGAAAAGGTCTTCGAGCGCTTCTACCGCGGCAGCAACGCCAGCGCGCGCTACGCCGAAGGGGCCGGGCTCGGCCTGCCGATCGTCAAGGCGATCGTGGGTGCCCACGAGGGCCGCGTCTCGCTCGAGGATCGTCCGGGTGGCGGTCTGATCGCGGTGCTGGTGCTGCCGCGAAGTGCCGGCACGATGGAGATCGAACGATGAACGTGTTGCTGGTGGAAGACGAACGTCAGGTCGCCGATTTCGTCAAGCGCGGCCTGACGGGCGAAGGCTGGATCGTCGAACACGTCATGGACGGGGAGAGTGCGCTCGCTCGCCTGAAGGACGACACCTTCGACGTGGTGTTGCTCGACCTGATACTGCCCGGTATCTCGGGCCTGGATGTCTGTCGCACCCTGCGTGCGCGGGGGAACATCGTCCCGGTGCTCATGCTCAGTGCGCTCGATGCGACCGACGAGCGGGTGAGCGGACTGCGAGTCGGTGCCGACGACTATCTGCCGAAGCCGTTCGAGTTCGACGAACTGGTCGCCCGCCTGACGGCGCTGGTGCGCCGCGCCGAGCGCTTCGCGAGCGGTCGTGAGGACGGGGTGCTGGTCGTCGAAGGGATCTCTCTCGATACGGTGTCGCTCGTCGCACGCATCGACGACACGCCGCTCGAGCTGACCGCGAGGGAGCGGGACATCTTGAAGCTCCTACTGCTCAATCCGGATCGAGCGATGTCGCGAGAACGGATCCTGAACGCGGTCTGGGGTGCCCAGGAGGATCCGCAGACGAACATCGTCGACGTCTATATCGCACGGCTCAGGAAGAAGCTCGGGAAACATGGCGGCTCGATCCTGACGGTGCGCGGCACCGGCTATCGGCTCGCGCGGCGGCACGCCCTGCCGGATACCCGGTAGCGCCGACGCCGCGACGCGCACCGGGGCCGATGCCCGTCATTCAGTCCTTGTCGCCGCCACGTTTCATGGCCTCGACCTCGTCCAGGGCGAGGGCGCGCGCCTCGTGCTCGAGCATGACGGGAATGCCGTCTCGCACGGGGTAGGCCAGCGCCGCCTGGACGCTCCAGAGCTCGTCGCCGCGGACCACGAGCTTGCCCTTGGTCACCGGGCAGACGAGGATGTCGAGCAGACGCTTGTCGAGCATGAGGATCGGCGTTTCGATGGGATCGCCCGCATTCTCTCACGGACCGCGCCGAGCGCTCGCGCCGCCGGTCGCACCCGGCAGGATCGATCGTCAGCCCGCGATGGGCAGGGCGTAGCTCGGCTGGTAGCTCGTGCGATAGCGTGAGAGACCGCGCTCGAGTTGCGCGAGATCCGGTACCTCGGCCACCTCGAAGGTGTCGATGCCCGCGCGCACCATGAACGGCACCTGGTCCGGCCGCACGTCGCCGATCGCGCGGATCTCCCCGCCGAAGCCGAGTCGTTCGCGCAGCAGGCGAGCCTGCGAGAAGCCGCGGCCGTCGGTGTAGGCGGGAAAGTCGATCGCCACCAGCAGCAGCTGGCCGACGTGCGGGGCCAGCGCCAGGACATCGTCCTCCGGCGCGAGTCGCACGCCCGCGGCGTCGACGGTGCCGGTGGATCCTCGCCCGCCATCGCGTGCCGCGAGGAAGCGCGGCAGGCTCACGGCGACAGGGGCACTGCTCGCGCCGCCGGCGGGCAGGGCGGGAAGGGGCTCGTCGTCGGCGAGAAGGACCCAGGGATCCGAGTCGCTCGGTCGACCGTCACGCAGCAGAGGCATACACCGTCTCCTTGAAGGGCTCGACACCGAGACGGTTCACGGCGTCGTGGAAGGACTCGCCGGGTTGGCGATGGGCCACGTAGGCGTCGAGCAGATGCCCGACCGCGTCCGCCACCTCGAGCTTCGGGATCGCCTTGCCGAGACGCTTGCCGAGGGCGGCGGCGTTGCCGGCGTGCCCGCCGATCGTCAACTGGTACCACTCCTCGCCGTTCTTCTCGACGCCCAGCACACCGATGTCGCCGACGTGGTGATGACCGCAGGCATTCATGCATCCGGAGATCTTGATCGCGATGTCGCCGAGTTCGTGCAGATAGTCGAGATCGTCGAAGCGCGCGTAGATCTGGTCGTAGATGCTCAGCGTGCCGGCGTTGGCCAGCGAGCAGAAGTCGAGACCCGGGCACACGATCATGTCCGAGAGCCGGCCGATGTTCGGGGTGGCGAGCGCCGAACCCTGCAGGGCGCGCCAGAGTTCGAACAGCTGATCACCGGGCACATGCGCCAGCACGAGATTCTGCTCGTGCGTGGTGCGGATCTCGCCGAGCGAATGCGCGTCGGCGAGCTCGGCGACGTGATCCATCTGCGCCGCCGTGATGTCGCCTGCCGGTTGTCCCGGCGCCTTCAGGGAGACGTACACGATGCGTCGACCCGGGTCCCGGTGGGCGCGTGTGTTGGCCGCGTACCACTGGTTGAAGAGCGGGTTGGAGAACGCCTGGTCCGGCGCACGCGAGCCGTCCGACGTATCGCCGGCGTCCTCGCCGGCACCCGGATCGCGATCCCCCGCGAGGGCCCGGGCGTCACCTCGCTCGTGCGTCCGGCCTCGGGTGGCGTCGAGCGCCGGCGCGGCGGGAAACTGTGCGCGCAGGGCATCGATGTCCGCCTCGGTGAAGGTGTCGTCGAAGTCCTTCGAGTCGGCCCAGTCACCCTCGACGCGCTCGCGGAAGGCGTCGATGCCCATCGCGTTCACGAGGATCTTGATGCGGGCCTTGTAGAGGTTGTCGCGCCGGCCCTCGAGGTTGTAGACCCTGAGGATCGCGGCGAGGTAGGTCAGCAGATCGCCCGCCGGCAGGAACTCGCGGATCGTCTGTCCGATGTAGGGCGTACGTCCGAGTCCGCCGCCGACGAGCACCTCGAAGCCGCGCTCGCCGGCCTCGTTCCGGCGGAGTCGCAGACCGATGTCGTGCACCTGCACGGCGGCTCGATCGCTCTCCGCGCCGGTGACCGCGATCTTGAACTTTCGCGGCAGCCAGTTGAACTCGGGGTGCAGGGTGGACCACTGACGGATCAGCTCGCACCAGGGGCGCGGGTCCTCGATCTCGTCCGGCGTCGCCCCCGCGAGCGGGTCGGTCGTGGTGTTGCGGATGCAGTTGCCGCTGGTCTGGATGGCGTGCATCTCGACCGTCGCCAGCGCCGCGAGAATGTCCGGCACGTCGTCGAGATCGGGCCAGTTGAACTGCATGTTCTGGCGCGTCGTGACGTGCCCGTAGCCGCGGTCGTAGCGACGGGCGACGGTCGCGAGCATGCGCAGCTGATCGCTGGAGAGCATGCCGTAGGGAATCGCGACGCGGAGCATCGGCGCGTGCCGCTGCACGTAGAGCCCGTTCCGCAGCCGAAGCTGCTTGAACTCGTCCTCGCCGATCTCACCGGCTCGATAGCGCGCGTGCTGACCGCGGAACTCGGCGACGCGTGCCTCGAGAAAGTCGCGGTCGTACTCGGTGTAGCGGTACATCAGGCGGCCTCCACGTCCTGCTCCTTCGGTTCGGCGTAAGGGTCGTCGACGCCGAGGCGCTCGTGCATGACCGGGCTCGTCGTCGTGTACTGCAGGTGCACCTTCTTGCCGGGGTTCAGCTGCTCCTTGATCGAGAAGGCCGCGAGCGCCGCCTCGTGGAAGCCCGAGAGGATCAGCTTCTTCTTGCCCGGGTACCAGTTGATGTCGCCGACGGCGTGGATGCCGGGCTCGCTGGTGACGAAGTGCTCGGTGTCGACACGGATCGAGCTGCCCTTGCGGTCGAGGCCCCACTCGCCGATCGGTCCGAGCTTGGGGGACAGCCCGAAGAAGACCAGCAGCTGGTCCAGCTCGACGCGACGCGACACGCCGTCGAGGCCGGCCACCTCGAGCCCGCTCAGCGGGCCGCGCTCGCCCGGCACCGACGGCACGCCCTCGATCAGCCGCGTGACGTTGCCGGACAGGAACTGCATCTCCAGCTCGTCGCAGAGTTCGCGCATGCGCGAGACCGAGGCCGGCGCCGCCTTGAACTTCTCGGAGCGGTGGATCAGCAGCACGCTGTTGGCGCTCTTCTGGAGATCCAGCGCCCAGTCGAGCGCCGAATCCCCGCCACCGAGTATCACGATGTCGCGACCGGCGTGGCGGCCCGGATCCCTGATCGAATAGAAGACGTCGCGCCCGACGCGCTCCTCGACACCGGGGATCTTCAGCTTGACCGGCGCGAAGGATCCGACACCGCCCGCGATGATCACTGCCCTGGCGACGAAGCGGGTGCCGGCGCTGGTCACGAGGTCGAAGCGCCGATCCTCGCGCCGCGACAGCGTCTCGACCTGCTGCCCGAAATGGAAGGTCGGCGCGAAGGGCCGGATCTGCTCGAGGAGGTTGTCGACCAGTTCCTGCGCGCCGATGGCCGGGCAGGCCGGGATGTCGTAGATCGGCTTCGAGGGGTAGAGCTCGGCGCACTGCCCGCCGGGCTTGTCGAGCGTCTCGACGACGTGCGCGTGAATGTCCAGCAGTCCGAGCTCGAACACCTGGAACAGGCCGCAGGGGCCGGCGCCGATGATGACGACGTCGGTGTCGATGGGGTCGGTCGGTAGGGACATCTGCCGCGGCTCTCGTGCCTGAGGGTACGGCGGCATTGAAGCGGGTCGGGCAGGGTGGGTTCAAGACCGAGTCGGCATGAGCTCATGCGCGGCACGCATAACGACGGCAGGGATCCGCGTACCGCGGTACGCGAATCCCTCCCTGACCGCTATGCCGGGCGATGCCGGCGGCGCGCGGCCGCCCGTGCCGCTCCCCAGGCCACCCCGGGCCCACCCCGGATTCAACACGGGCTCACCACGGGCTCACCACGGGCTCACCACGGGCTCACCACGGGCCCACCCCGGGCCCGCTACTCGAGGTCCTCCTCGCTCACCAGAAGGTCTTCCAGATCGGTCGCGTCGGGCGAACCGCTCAGGTCGGTCCAGTAGGTCCGCTGCGTCAGCAGACCGAAACCGATGTCCACCTGCTCGCCACCCACGAGGGCGGTCTGGTCGTTCTCGGTGAAGATCGCGACGATGCCGGGCGGAACGCCCGGGTGCTTGAGCTGGGAGCTATCGTCGTTCTCGTCCACGTCGCCGTCGCCGTCGAGGTCGTTGACCGCCTTGCCGCTGACGATGTCGAGCACGTACACCGCACCCGAGCCGACCGCCGCCGAGCAGAGCGTCACGCCCTGGCTCGGCTTGTAGGAGGTGAAGGCCACCTTGTTGTTGACCGTCAGGCTGCTGGCGAGGACCTTCTCGCCGATCGCGTCCAGCGTCTTGTACCAGCCGTGGCCGTTCACGTCGGCCTCGAGTTCGTTGCTGGCCGCGTCGACGAGGTCGAGATCGGTGATCGGTGACCACGTGTCCGTATCCTTGTCGTACTTGCCGTAGCCGTCCGGTCGCTCGTACAGGTGTGGCGAGCGCAGTACGTAGAAGCGATCGGAGATGGTCTCGTTGAGCGGGTGCGCGCGCCAGCCCGAGCCGATCGAGATCGACACGAAGCGCTGTCCGTCCCGCTCGATCAACGACGCATCGGGCTCGTAGTAGAAGCGGCGCTGACGGGTCGGATCGGTCTCCGAGCCCAGCTTGGCGAAGATCCCGCCGCGCACGAAGGTGTCCGACCGGTGGTAGGGCTCGATGTCGAAGCGCCAGACCTGGCCGCCGGTGTCCGAGGCGTAGATCTGATCGACCAGACCGTCCACGTTCACGTCGAGTACCTCGGCGCTGCCGGGCATGCTGTAGTCCATGCCCGGGAAGTTGCTGACCTTGCCGGCCGCGCCGGTCACACCCGCGTTCAGTGCCGACCAGACCAGTTCGCCGGTGGCGATGTCCACCATGAACACGCCGGCGCCGATGTCGTCGCTGGTCCGGGGCGGGGGCGCCCCGTTCACATAGGCGCCGGGGTCCTGGTTGGTGGAGTAGCCGCCGGTGAAGACGAGGACGTCGAGCTGCTCGCCGTCCTTCTGGACGCGCGCGGGCACCGGGCGAGCCCAGGTCTGGCCGAGCTGCTCGAAGCCTGCCGTGCCGCCGGGGCCGCCGGTGATGACCCAGGCGAGCGTCGGCGAATCGCGGTCCGAGACGTCGAGCGCGTAGTAGCTGTTGCCGCCGCGGCGCATGCCGACGAACAGGAAGGCCTTCTCTGACGGGTCGACCGTGAGATCACCGTCCTTGTCGTCGATCCAGATCGACATGGAGCCGTCGAGCCCGTAGTGGTGCTCGCGATCGATCCGGTTCTCCTGGTACTTGCCGAGGTTGCCGAGAAGCTCCTGCGGGATCCAGCTGAAGATCTCGCGCGCGTCGATGTCCGTCGCCTGCGCGTCCGGGCCCCCGTTCACTTCCGGGTCGAGCGCGTGCAGGAAGCCCTGGTTGGTCGAGACGAAGACCGTCGTCTCGTTGTCCGCCGGCGTGCTGCCGTAGTTCAGGATGACCGGCTGCGAGTGCATCGGGTCGCCGATCTCGAGACGGATGTCCTCGACGCTGCCGTCGCCGTCCCGGTCGTCGACGTCCACGCCGCGCCCCCAGGCAAGAAGGTTCCGGCGGTAGGCTTCCCGGTCCTTGACCTCCTCGGGAATGGCGAGCATGGCCGCCTCGACCGCCGGATTGTCCTCGTGCAGCTTGTGCACGGGGTCCGTCAGGTCGACGTTTCTCGGGGCGGGCAAGGGCCCGGTGTAGGTGTACACCTGTCGCGGCGTGGCACCGTTCACCAGCGCCAGTTCGCCGGCGAAGCCGCCGCGGCTGACGTCGATCCCGTCGGCCGCGTCGCTCCAGAAGCTGTGCGAGTCGGTGGCGAAGAAGCCGGCTGCCTCGTCGATGGCCGGATCGCCGTTGACGTCCTGGATGACGACCGCGCCGCTGTCGTCGGTGATGCGATAGCGCTTGAGGTTGCCCGGCCAGCGAACGCGGTCGGTCGGCTTGAAGAGCGAGAAGTAGATGTCGTTGCGGTGCGTGAGGCGGTTGAACTGGTTCACCGTCGCGCCCGGCGAGACGAAGGCCGTGTCGACGTCGGTGACCGAGGAGATGATGTCCTCGAAGGTGCGGACGAGCCCTTCGGTGTCCTTGGCACTGTAGTGACCGCCACCGCCCGCGGACTGGTCCGAGATGCCGCGGAGGTAGGAGCTCGCCTGCACGTTGTTCTCCAGATCGAAGCCGATCGTGTAGGTCGTGATGCCCTGGATGCCGTCGGCGCGGGAGTTGAAGTCGGTGTTCTTCATCCAGCGGGCGAGGTCGCTGCCGCACTGACGATCGAAGTCGCCGACATCGTCGCAGCTCTCGCCGATCAGGTTCTGGATGCGCGTGGTCGCCGCGTTGCCGGTCGGTTCGCCGTCCGACAGCAGGACCACGTGGTTCGTCTGGCAACTCTCGATGATCGGAGACGTGTAGACCGGTTTGCCGCCGATGGATTCGTTCTTGCACTCGGCACTGTTCGGATCGAGGTCCCGACATTCCGCGCTCAGCGCGCCTTGCGTCCAGGAGTCGGGGTGCGAGACACGATGCTTGCGCGAGCGCCGGTCGAAGTAGTATTCCTTCCAGCCGCTCTGACGGGGAAGGTCGCGCGACGCGAGGTGCCCGGTGGTGCCGTTGGGGCCTTCCTTGGTGAAATACCAGGCCGGGCCGTCATACCCACGGCTCTTGCCGTAGTCCACCGGCTGCCCCCTCAGGTACTGCGTCGCCTCGTACAGCGCACCCGCGATGGGTGTGCCGCCCTGCGGCTCGAGATTCGACACGGCCAGCTTGAGCAGGTCGCGGGCCTTCCTCGGCGCCGAGCCGATCTGAGTGCGATAGCTCACGCTCAGGGTCGGGTAGCCGTCGCCGTCCCGCGTTCTGAATTCCTTGTAGCCCGAACCGCCGATCGCGGTGAGGAACAGCGAGACGGCGCTCGTGCTCGTCCATCCACCACGATCGACCAGTGCCTGGAGAACCGGTGCGAGGTTCGGGCTGGCGTATTCCTCGTCCGCGACGATGGCGGGGAAGTTCCAGTCGACCGCACCGGTACGCGGCAGGTTGGAGATCGAGAATCTCGACGTCGGGAACGCCTTGGCGTCGTCGGCGGCGAGTGCGCTGATCCGCGCCGAGACAGTGGTGGCGCCGGAACTCGCTCGGCCCTGAAGGTAGAGTCGCGCGTCCTCGATCACCGCGCCGGGTGGCAGGCCCAGCCCCCGGAACCGCAGACCGGAGATCATCTCGTAGCTGTTCGCGTAGTACCGCGGTACGCGAAGCCTCGGCAGATTGTTGAATACCTGGCCGTTCTGGTTCTTGTTGTTGATGACCTGGGACGTGTCGTCCGTCGACGCAGAGACCGTCCCGGAGACGGTCTTTCGATGGCAGCCCTCGCCCGGCGGTATCTCGGTCGCGTCGTAGCGTACCTTCAGGGTCGGCGCGTTGTCCGGGTCCGATCCCGTGGACTTGGCGCTGCGCGAACCGCTGCCACGGACGACGACGTTGAGCGCGTTCTGCGCACACCAGCCCGCGCGGTCGGTCACGGCCTGGATCGCGCTCGAGATGTCCGGTGTCTCGTAGAAGCCGTTCATCTCCCAGGGACCCGGCGCCCACGCCACCGACGTGCCGGCCGGGCGCGCGCTGATGTCGTGAATGTCCGCCTCGTACGGGGTGGCGTCGTCGACCGGTTCAGCGGTGATCTCGAGGTTCGCCGTGTTGTCGTCGGCCCGCTGGGCATTGAACTCGATCGTCGCGCTCACGATCCGCGAACCCTGTGGAATGTCGAGACCGGCGAAGCTCAGTCCGACCGCCTGGGGAAAGGACGGCACCTCGTTGTCGCTGCCCAACGACAGGACGTCGCTCGTCAGGTCCACCATGCCCGTCGTCAGGTTCTCTGACGCGTCGGCTTCCTGGCCGACGACTTGCGAGCGGGTGTCCTCCTCCGCGCAGTAGTCGCCCGCGCAGATCTCCTTGTCGATGAAGGTGACCGGTTCGACGACGGAGCCACCACCCAGCGCGCCGTTGAAGCGCATCAGGCCGATGTTGACCTGCTTGGACGAATCGAGGATGCGATACATCGCGTCCTGAAGGCGCGTCATGCGGGTCACGCCCTCTGCGTTCTTTTCCAGCATCGAGCCGGACGTGTCGAGCACGAACAGCACGTTGGGTCGGTTGTCCGCAGTCAGGTCGACCTGTCCGAAGAACACCTCGGTGTCGTCGGCGTGCAGGGCGCCGGTGCCGGCCAGCAGCGCAAGCGCGAGGCCTCCCGTGACTGAGCGGCCGCGATGCGCGGTGGCGGTGAGATCCTTGTTCATGGACGACTCCCTGTGGGGGCGAGGGGCAGGTGGAAAACGGGTGAATTCGGGCAGGGGGCGGCCGGCGCCGTCATTACAGTGCAGGCACGACGCGCTTCGCGCCCTGTCGAACGACGCTTCGCGTCCGGGCGTTGTCGATGCGCGCTTCGGCTTGGGCGACGAGGCGCAGGGTCACGAATTCGGACGAGAAGCCGAAGGCCGGTCCGTCGCCGATGTAGACGATCTCGGCGTCGGTCTCGAGGCCGATGTCGTCGCGCACGCTGCTCGTCGGCACCGTGCGGACGAGCCGTCGGTTCTGCCCGGCGTCGCGGAGCACCGCCGAGCTGTTCAGCATCTGTTCGGTGACCGACTCCGCGGCGTAGAGCGTGGTGGTCGACTGCGCCGCGTTGGTGGCCATGCGCTTCTCGATCGCGGAGCTGCGCATCACCGACACGCCCATGATCGAGAGCATGAAGATCAGGACCATGGCGACGAGCAGGGCCGCCCCGCCCTCCCTTCCCGCATGACGACGCATCATGAGCGGAACCTCCGGTTGCGGATCTTCACCGTGGTGTTGAAGACGAGTCGGTGCCGCCGATCGACCGGGTGCGTCGCGCCGGTGTTGTCCCCGGGACCCGCGGCGGGCGGCACCGCCTGCCCCGCGAGGATGTAGGTCTTCTGGTCGTCCATCGAGGCGACCTCGTCGCGCGAGACCATCAGCAGGCCGATCTTGATCGACTCGACCCGGGTGGCGTCGAAGGCCGCGTCGTCGGCCGCGACATAGCGGAGGCTGCCGTCGTTCAGGCGCATGCCGAAGGAGACACGGAGATTTTCCACCCCCGTGACCAGCTCGGTCGGCGGGTTGTCGTCCGGCTCGCCGAACGGCAGCGCTTGGCGGTAGAGGGCGCGGATATCACCCCCGGCCTCGTTGTCTTGCTGCGTGTCACCCACGTAGTAGACGTTCGAGCGGAACAGCATGACCGCGGTCTGGCTGAGCGTGCGCTCGTTCCCGTAGGCGTTGCTGAGGCTCCCCGACGTGTTGTAGGGCGCCTTGTGCTGCAGGACCGTGCTGCCGGCCTTCAGTTGCGAGATGGCGAACAGATCGGCCTGCTCGCAGTTGGAGATCAGTGCGAGGTCGCCGACCGCCGCGGCGAGCATCGGCCGTCGGAGCGTGAGGTTCGCGTTCGGTGTCGGTCCTCCGCCGTCCGCCATTTCCTCGGCCAGCAGGTACACGTCCGACTCGCCGAACTGCAGGGAGATGGTGTGGGTCCCGGCGACGGCCGTGTGGTCGTCCTCGACGAAGGTCAAGGGCGGGGCGGGGGTCCAGTCGTCGTTCGCGTCGACCACGGAGCCGGTCGCGGCGCTCGCCATGAAGTCGCCCGTCGGCGCATCGGCCGCCTGGATCACGGTCTGACCGCTCTGCACGCCGATGCAGCCCTGGAAGCCCGCCGAGCGGGTGTCGGTCGCGATCGCGTCGAGCGCGAAACGGGCGCTCTCCTGCATGTTCGCGATGGCCGCGTTGAGTTCGCTGCTCGCACGGTTCCCGGCGAAGACCGAGATCATGCCGCTGGTGAGCAGCAGACCGAGCGTCATCGCGACCAGCAGCTCGATGAGGGAGAAGCCGCCGAGTACCTGGCGCAGAGCCGTTTCCGGCGTTCTCGTCCGTGCGGATCTCATCGATTGGTTTCCGCCACGAAGAAGATGCTGAGGCTCTGGGTCTCGTCCACACCGTCGACGATCTCGCCCCAGTTGACCGACACCTGGAAGCGTCCGTCACCGAGGTGCGTCACCGTGCCGAAGGCCGGGTCCTCGCCGGTGGCGGGCAGCAGCGGGTCGGCACCGGCGACGGTCGGCACGAAGTGGGCGCGCCAGTCGAAGGTGTCCTGCAACGCCCGTTGATCGGAGGCGCAGGCCTTGGCGGCGCAGTCGGGATCGGCGATGGCGTTCGCGGTGCTCAGGGCGTCGTAGGCGCCGCCGCTGACACCGTCGGTGTTGCTGCGGATGCGGTCGATCATGTCCATGGCGAGGAAGTTCGCCTGGGACTCGAAGTAGGCGCTCTGGCTGAAGCGCATGCTCTGCACCTGCATGCGGGCCGCCGCCAGGAAGCCGATCGAGATCAGGACGACGGCGATCAGGATCTCGACCAGACCGACGCCGCGTTGCGACCCCCGCGCGTCGATCACGCCGACACCTCGCAGTAGTCGATCGGCTTGTTGAAGGCGTCGAGCGGGATGCCGCCCTTGGTCGCCGGCCGCGCCGGCTGGATCGCACCGGTCAGCTTGACGTTGAGCGCGAGGGAGGATGCCGCCCCGCGCCGGGCATCGCAGACGACGAGGCTGCCGCCGGTCCAGTCGGCGTCGCCGCGGGGGTGATAGCGGATATGAGCGACGGCGGATGGCGCGGCGCCGTTCGAGCGCGACGCCATCGCGCGGACGGTGTTGCCGCCGGTGACGGCGGACTCGAGCGAGAGGATCGTGTCGCCGTCGCCGACGGTGGCGTTCGCCCCCTGGCTGCTGTCGACGTCGACGAACACGATCCAGCCGTTCGTCCAGTCGTCGCTTCCGCCGCACTGGCGGCTGCTCTCGCTGGCACGCGCACAGACGACCACGAAGTCGCTCGACTTGACCGCTTCGGAGCGCGCGAGGTACAGCGAGCGCGCTGCCTGGTTGTACTGCGCACTGATGCGGCTGTTCTGCATCACGCTCATGAAGCTCGGCACGCCGATGCCGAGCAGGACCGCGGCCACGGCGAGCGCGACCACGAGCTCGATGAGCGTGAATCCGAGTTGTCGGGTGTCGTCCATGTGCCGGTTGTCGGCTGACGCCGCTCCGTGTTGAGAGGGCGTCGCCCCGGGATCTCGCCTCTGCGGGCTGGTCGCCGGAATCGTCGTTCGACTCCGCGACCCGCTCACGTCAGTCCCGCCAACAGGCGCTGGGGGAACCGTCGCCGGGGGCCGGGCCCTGCGTGCCGAGGTGGTCGATCGTGATGGTCGGGCATTCCTCGTCGTTCGACTGCGCGCCGGTGGCGGTGGCGGTGACGGTGAACGTGTTCGCCGTCTGCGTCGTCAGGGCGAGCGTGTAGTTGCCCTCCGAGGACTCGCTCGAGACCGTGCAACCGGCGTAGGTGTAACTCGTCGCGCGGCAGCGCTCCATGCGCTGGGAGGATTCGAGCAGGGAGAGGTGCGCGTCGCTTCTTCGCGTCTCCGTCACGTACTGCCCGTAGGAGGGGTAGGCGATCGCGCCGAGAATCCCGATGATCGCGACGACGATCAGCACCTCGATCATCGTGAAGCCGCGTGCGCGCGGAAGGCGGGGGCGGGGACAGTGGCGCCACTGGCGCGAGGGGTAGGTCATCGACGGCGTTCTCCGAAGGCGTTGCCGTCCGTGTCGGCCGCGCGTGTCGAAACCGTGAACCGGGTCGGGCTGAACGTGAATCGCTTCACCTGGATCGCCCGTCTTGCACCGCACGGCGGTGCCGCCGATAGTGCGGGCTGGTGACGCGGGGGCAGGGCAGGGGTGGGATATCAGATCGGGCTCGACACGGGCGGAACCTTCACCGATGCCGTGCTGATCGACGATGCACGGAACGTGCTCGGCAAGGCGAAGGCGCTGACACGGCACGAGGCGCTTCTGACGGGACTCGGCGAGGCGCTGGACCGGGTGCTGGACGCGACGGGACCGAACGTCGCGGCCGGGGTCACGCTGGTCTCGCTCTCGACGACGCTCGCCACCAACGCCCTGGTCGAGGGTCGGGGCCGCGCGGTGGGGCTCGTGCTGATCGGGCTCGACGAGGAACGCCTGGGCCGGGCGAGGCTCGCGGACGCGCTCGGCGGTGATCCGGTCATCTGCCTCGCGGGCGGGCACGACGCCGGCGGCGCCGAGCGGATGGCGCTCGAGGAGGCCGCGCTCGGCGACTTCGTGCGCGAGCACGACGCGGCGGTCGAGGCCTGGGCGATCAGCGGGCTCTTCGCGACCCGCAATCCGGCGCATGAACGTCGTGCCCGTGACGTCATCGGCACCATCAGCGACAAGCCGACGAGTCTGGGCCACGTGCTGAGTGGCGGGCTCGATGCCCCGCGACGGGCCTTGACGGCGCTGTTGAACGCGCGGCTGGTGCCGTTGATCGGGGAACTCCTCGTCGCGGCGCGCGAGCTCCTTCGTACCCGCGCGCTCGACGCCCCGTTGATGGTCGTCAAGGGCGACGGGTCGCTGATCTCGGCGGAGGTCGCCGCGGCCTCACCGGTGGAGACCATCCTGAGCGGTCCGGCGGCGAGCCTGGTCGGTGCGCGGTTCCTGTGCGACGAGCCCGAGCTGCTGGTCGCGGACACCGGCGGCACCACGACCGACATCGCCCGTCTGGTCGAGGGGCGTCCGCGACTGGCGCCGGACGGGGCGACGGTGGGCGGCTGGCGCACGATGGTCAGGGCGGTCGACGTGCGCACCGTGGCGCTCGGCGGCGACGGCGAACTCAGGCTGGCGTCGGGCGAGCGCGGCGGTTTCGAGCTCGGCGCGACGCGCGTCGTGCCCCTCGCCTTGCTGACGCGTCGCCATCCCGCCCTGCTCGCGGTGCTGCGCGCGCAGCTCGCGGCGCCGCGGGCGTCGCCGCACGATGGGCGCTTCGCGCTGGCCTTCCGAGCCCCGACACCGGCCATGACCGCACGCCTCGGGTCGCCGGAGCGGGACCTGCTCGACCGGCTCGCGAACGGTCCGGTCAGCGTCGTCACCTTGTTTGCCGAGCGCTCCCGCGACCGGGCGCTCGAGCGGCTGGCGCGCACGGGTCTGGTGCAGCTCGCGGCCTTCACGCCGAGCGACGCCAGCCAGCTCGCCGGCAGTCACCCGGGCTGGACGCGCGAGGGTGCCGAGCTCGGCGCACGCTTGCTGATGCGACGCGCGGCAGGCGACTGGCGATCGATCGGTACGTCCGGTGAGAATCCACTCGCCTCGCCCGAGGCCTTCGCGAAGGCCGCCTGCCGGCATGTCGCCGAGCGGGTGGCCCTGGCGCTGGCGGACGCGGTCGTGATGGACGAGCGGCGGCACGGCAAGGTCGACCCCGCGGGCCTCACGCCCTCGCAACGCGAGCTGGTCGAGCGGGGCTTCGCGGACGAGGGTGGCGACGGCGCTTCCGCGTTCGGTGTCAGCCTGTCGCTGCGTCTGCCGGTGGCCGGACTCGGGGCGCCGGCGGCGAGCTACCACGCACCGGCGGCCCGCCTGCTCAAGACCCGTGCCCTGCTGCCGCTGCACGGGGACGTCGCCAACGCGCTCGGCGCCGTGGTCGGCAGGATTCGGCAGGCGGTGTGCGTCACGATCGTTGCCGACGGCGGCACCCGGGTCCGGGTCTTGCTGGCGGCGGGACCGGAAAGCGTCGACACGCTGGAAGAGGGCGTCGCGATCGCCGAGGCGGAAGCGCGTTCGCGGGCCGTCGCACTCGCGCTCGCGGCCGGCGTGGGCGAGACCGCCGTCACGTTCTCGCGAGAGGACGATCGTGTCGATCGGGACGGACTGAGTGTCTTTCTCGAAAGCCGGGTCACGGCAGTTGCGAGCGGCAGGCCGGCCTGCGGGGCCGGCGCCCGCGACCACGGCGCCGGAGGCTGATCATTCGATCGCGGTGGCGTTCAGAGTTTTTCCACGGAACCCGTTGCGGCGGCCTCTTGGGTGACTACATTAGCCGCAATCGAGCCGTGAGAAGGTCGATTACAGCAACTCATGTCACAAATAAGACACAATCAGGAATTGCACCACATGAATAACGTCACTGCCATCCGCCAGGAAACCTGGCCCGCCCTCTCCGAGATGGGCATCACCCGCTTCCACGAAATCGCGCACTACTCCCTTCGCCAGGACGGCGACGACCGCGACGTGCTGAAGATCAGCTACAAGCGCCAGAAGGGTTCGCTGCTGCCGGAAAGCCGCAAGTATCGCTTCGGTCGCTCCTTGAAGACGATCGTCGCCGACGGTGGAACCGCGCGCCTCGAGGACACCTACGAGATCTCGCCCTACCTGCTCAACGCCGTGGCCGAGCTCGATCGTCTGGTTACCGACAACGCGCTCGTCGACGCGGACTCGCGCGAGGCGAAGTCCGGCTTCGACCGCAAGGCAACCCTGCTGGTCGAGATCAATCACATCGAGCGTACCCTCGGCGAGCGACTGGGACCGGCCGATGCCGGCACCATCGCGGCGAAGTTCGCCGACGTACGTCGTCAGATCGAAGCGCTCTGATCAGGTGAGCGTCTCTGACACCCGGACGGGAGGCGGCCTGCGCGACACGCTCGCCCCCGTCCGGTCGGCGCCTCGAGACGACGGGCGCCGTCGGCCGTTCGACTATCTCTTCTTCGGCATGTAGATGTCGGTGACCGTTCCCTCGGCCACCTCGGCGGCGAAGTTCAGGGTCTCCGAGAGCGTCGGGTGCGGGTGTACCGTCAGCGCCATGTCCTCGATGTCGGCGCCCAGTTCCAGCCCGAGCACCGCCTCGGCGATCAGCTCCCCGGCATTCGGACCGACGATGCCCGCGCCCAGGATCATCTTCGACTCGGGGTCGTAGAGCACCTTCGTCACGCCCTCGTTCCGCCCCATGCTCAGCGAGCGACCGCTCGCCGCCCACGGGAAGCTCGCCTTCTCGAACGGGGTGCCGTCCGCCTTGGCCTGCGTCTCGGTCAGTCCCATCCACGCGACTTCCGGATCGGTATACGCGACCGAGGGAATCGTCTTGGCGTCGAAGTACGACTTGTGTCCGGCCGCGACTTCCGCCGCCACCTTGCCCTCGTGCGTCGCCTTGTGAGCGAGCATCGGCTGCCCGACCAGGTCGCCGATGGCGAAGATGTGGGGGACATTGGTGCGCTGCTGCGAGTCCACATGGATGAAGCCGCGCTCGTCCACCTCGACCCCGGCGGCCTCGGCCCCGACCTTCTTGCCGTTCGGGCTGCGGCCCACGGCGAGCAACACGCGATCGAAGGTGTCCTCCGCCGGCGCCTTGCCGCCCTCGAAGGTGACCTTCAGGCCGGCGTCGGTCGTCGCCATGCCGGTGACCCTGGAGCCGGTGAAGATCGCCTCGAAGTCCTTCTTCAACCGTTTCTCGAGCGGCCGCACGAGATCACGGTCCGCGCCGGGCATCAGCCCGTCGGAGAGTTCCACCACGGTGACCTTCGAACCGAGGCCCGCGTACACGCAGCCCATCTCGAGTCCGATGATGCCGCCGCCGATGACCAGCATGCGCGCGGGGATGTCGCGAAGCTCCAGTGCGCCGGTCGAGTCGACCAGTCGCGGGTCGTCGTAGGGGAAGTCCGGGATACGGATGCTCTGCGAGCCCGCGGCGATGATCGCGTGGGTGAAGCCGACGGTGCGGGCATCGTCCGACGCACTCGCGTCACCGTCGTCCTCTCCGGGTGAGGACTCGATGACGATCGTGTTCGCGGATGCGAAGCGAGCGCGACCGTGGGCGACGGTGACCTTGCGCTGCTTCGCCAGACCCGCCAGTCCGCCGGTGAGCTTGCCGATCACGTCTTCCTTGAAGCCGCGCAGCTTGTCGATGTCGATCCGGGGCTTGCCGAAGGTGACTCCGTGCGCCGCCATCTCCTCGGTCTCCTGGATGATCGCCGCGGTGTGCAGCAGCGCCTTCGAGGGGATGCAGCCGACGTTGAGACAGACGCCGCCGAGCGCCGCGTAGCGCTCGATCAACAACACCTTCTGGCCGAGGTCCGCCGCCCGGAAGGCGGCCGTGTAGCCGCCGGGACCCGCACCGAGCACGACGAGGTCATAGCGCTCGGACGGCTCGCCGGCTTCGTGCGCCGCCGAGCCGGCGGCCACCGGATCGGCTGTCCTGCCACCGGCCTCGGCCGCCGCTGGACCGACGCTGCCCGAGTACCCGGCCGCCGCGGCGTCCGAACTCGCGCTCTCGTGTCCGTCGGCGCGCGCGGTGTCGCCGCCTGCGGACTTGCCGCCGGCGCCGGCGGTGTTCGCGGCGGCCACGTCGATCACCATCAGGTCGGAGCCCTCGCGCACCTTGTCGCCCGCCTTGACGATCAGCGAGGTGATCGTGCCGCCGAGCGGCGCGGGAATCTCCATGCTCGCCTTGTCGCTCTCGACCGTGATCATCGAGGTCTCCTCGGCGATCGTGTCACCCTCGGCGACGAGTACCTCGATGACCTCGACCTCGTCGAAGTCGCCGATGTCGGGAAGCTTGACGGTCTGCAGTTCGCTCATGGGGTTCGGTCCGTTGTCGGTGTGTCGAACCGGGAGCAGGCGCGCTCTTTCACGGTCCGTAGGGTTCCAGTGGGCAGCGGCGGCTGCATGACCTCGTCCTGCCTGGCGACGCGGTGCCGCATCCGGACGATGTCCCGCGGCGGCGGCCGTCGGGCGATCGATGCTCGCGACGGCATCGATCCGGGTCGATCATCCGCGGCGAGGCGACGCCCGGCGCGTCGATCGGCTGAAGCGCGGCGTCATCGTCACTCATCACCGGTCTGATCGACGAACGTGCGTCACTCGATGTCGCTCCTCTCGCTCGCCTCGTTCGCGTCAGAGCAGCAACCGCCGGATGTCGCCGGCCGCCTGGACGTAGTGCGCCATGAAGCGCGCCGCCTCCGCCCCATCCACAACGCGATGGTCGTAGGAGAGATCGAGCGGGCACATCAGGCGCGGGATGAACTCCTTGCCGTTCCAGACCGGTTGCATGCGCGCCCGCGTGATGCCGAGGATCGCGACTTCGGGCGCGTTGACGATGGGCGTGAACGCCGTGCCGCCGATGCCGCCGAGACTGGAGATGGTCATGCTCGCGCCCTGCATCTCGTCCGGCTTGAGCTTCTTGGCGCGGGCGCGGGAGGACATGTCGGACATCTCGTCGGCGAGCTCGTTGATGCTCTTCCTGTCCACGTCGCGGAAGACCGGCACGACCAGGCCGTTCGGCGTGTCGACCGCGATGCCGATGTGACAGTACTTCTTCATGATCAGCGACTCGCCATCGGCGGCGAGCGACGCATTCAGGCGGGGAAAGGCCCGCAGCGTCGCCGCCAGCGCCTTCATGTGGAAGGCGAGGCCGGTGACCTTCGGGTCGCCTTCCTTCGCCGATGCCTTCAGCTCCTTGCGGAAGGCCTCCATCTCGGTCACGTCGACCTCGTCGTGATGGGTGACCATCGGGACGTTGAGCCAGGCGCGGTGCAGGTTCTTCGCCGACAGCTTGTTGATGCGCGAGAGTTCGACGCGCTCGGTCTCCCCGAACTTCGAGAAATCCACTTCGGGAACGGGCGGGATGCCCATGCCGCCGCCGGCGAAGGCCTGCTGGCCGCTGGCGCCGCCGCCGCCGTAGCTCGAGCCGATGCCCTCCATCGCCTGCTTGATGAAGGCGACGACGTCTTCCTTGAGAATGCGCCCCTTCGGACCGTTGCCCTTGATCTGCGACAGATCGGCGCCGTGTTCGCGCGCGTAGCGCCGGACCCCCGGGCTCGCATGGGCGAGGCGCATCTTCTCGTCGGAGATATGCGCGGTCGGCGAGGTCGGCCGCTCGCGCGGCTCCGGCGGGGCGCCGGCCGCGCTCGCGCGGGGGTCGGCCTGCGCGCTCGACGAGGTCGAGCCCTCGCCCGAGCCGGCCTCCGTGCCGCCTCCCGTTCCGCCGTCCCGGCTGCCACCCGAACCCGGGGCACCGGCTGCCCCGCTCGATGCCGCGTCGTCATCGCCGTCGCCCGCGCCCGCCCCGTCGGCCCGCAGGACCAGCAGCGCGCTGCCTTCCGTGACCGAATCGCCGACCGTGATGTCGACCCGCTCGACCGTACCCGCCGCGGGGGACGGCACTTCCATGCTCGCCTTGTCGCTCTCGAGGGTGATCAGCGACTGCTCGACGGTGACCGTGTCGCCGACGGCGACCAGCACCTCGATGACCTCGACGTCGCCCGCGTCCCCGATGTCGGGCACGGTCACGTCGATCGTGCCGCCGCCCGCATTGCCGCTGCCCGCGCTGGCGGCTCCGTCGGCCGCGCCGCTGGTCGCGGCCACGCCGGCCGCATGGGCCGTGGTCGAGCGGGCACCGGTGGTGTCGCCGTGTGCCGGGTCGACCCCGGTCGTCGCTTGCTGCCCCTTGCCGCTGGCGGGTGTCGGCGAGGCATCGCCCGCCGCCCGACGCGCGGCGGCGTCGTCGGCGCCGTTGCCGGCATCGCTGCCGCTCGGCTCACCGCTCCCGCCGGACGCCGCGTCCAGCGTGCCGATCACGTCTCCCGAGTTGGCCGTGTCGCCGACGGAGACGGTGAGCGAGACGATGGTGCCGGCTTCCGTCGCCGGCACCTCCATGCTCGCCTTGTCGCTCTCGAGCGTCAGCAGCGACTGCTCCAGCTCGACCGTGTCGCCGACGGCGACGAGAACCTCGATGATCTCGACGTTCTCGGCGTCCCCGATGTCGGGAATGCGGATGTCCGTGGTGTTCGCCATGTGCGTCGCCCCCTCAGACCGTTGCCGGATTCGGCTTGTCGGGATCGATGCCGTATTGCTGCACCGCCTTGGCCACCGTCACCGCGTCCAGCGCGCCGTCGTTCTGCAGCGCGTAGAGTGCCGCCACCGTCACGTAGTTGCGGTCGACTTCGAAGAACTCCCGAAGTTTCTCGCGCGTATCCGAGCGGCCGAAGCCGTCGGTGCCGAGCGCGACGAAGGTGTCGTGAACGTATTCGCGCACCTGGTCGGAGTAGCTCTTCATGTAGTCGGTCGAGGAAATCACCGGACCCTCGCCCTGCGGCAGCACCTGACTGATGTAGGGCAGGCGCGGCTCGTCGTTCGGGTGCAGCATGTTCCAGCGTTCGACGTCGAGGCCGTCGCGGGCCAGCTCGTTGAAGCTCGTGATGCTGTAGACCTCGGCGCCGATGTTCCAGTCCTTCTCGAGCATCTCGGCGGCCGCGATCACCTCGCGGAGAATCGTGCCGCCGCCGAGCAGGCGTACCTTGTGCCCGGACTCGATGCCGGCCTCGCGGAAGCGGTAGATGCCGCGCTTGATGCCTTCCTCGACACCCTCCGGCATCGGCGGATGCACGTAGTTCTCGTTCATCGCCGTGATGTAGTAGTAGACGCTCTCCCGGTTCTCGATCATCCGGCGCATGCCGTCGTGGATGATGACCGCCATCTCGTAACCGAAGCAGGGGTCGTAGCTCACGCAGTTGGGGATCGTGCTCGAGAGCACCAGCGAGTGACCGTCCTCGTGCTGCAGACCCTCGCCGTTCAGCGTGGTGCGCCCCGCCGTGCCGCCGATCATGAAGCCGCAGGCGCGCATGTCGCCCGCCAGCCAGGCCAGGTCGCCGATGCGCTGGAACCCGAACATCGAGTAGTAGATGTAGAACGGGATCATCTGCACGCCGTGCGTGGAGTAGGCGGTCGCCGCGGCCAGCCAGCTCGCCATGGCGCCCGCCTCGGTGATTCCCTCCTCGAGGATCTGACCGGACTTGTCCTCCTTGTAGTACATGATCTGGTCACGGTCCTGCGGCTCGTAGAGCTGCCCGACCGAGGAGTAGATACCGAGCTGGCGGAACATGCCTTCCATGCCGAAGGTGCGCGCCTCGTCCGGCACGATCGGGACGACGTTCTGTCCGATCTTCTTGTCGCGAGTGAGGATGGTCAGCGCACGCACGAAGGTCATGGTCGTCGACTGCTCACGATCGCCCGACCCGTCCAGCAGCGGCTGGAAGGCGTCGAGCCCGGGAATCTCGAGCGGCGCGGCGAACTTCTTGCGCTGCGGCAGGTAGCCCCCGAGCGCCTTGCGGCGTTCCTGCAGGTACTGCATCTCGGCGCTGTCGGCGCCGGGCTTGATGTATTCCAGATCCTCGACCTGCCTGTCGGTCAGAGGGAGGCCGAAGCGGTCGCGCATGCCGAGCAGGGACTCGAGGTCCATCTTCTTCTGCTGGTGGTTCGCGTTCGAGCCCTGACCGGTCTCGCCCATGCCGTAGCCCTTGACGGTCTTCGCGAGGATGACGGTCGGCTGACCCTTGTGCTCGACGGCCGCATGGTAGGCCGCGTACAGCTTGTGCGGATCGTGACCGCCGCGGTTGAGGCGCCAGATGTCCTCGTCGGTCATGTTGGCGACGAGGGCCTTGGTCTCGGGGTACTTGCCGAAGAAGTTCTCGCGGGTGTAGCCGCCGTTTCGCGCCTTGAAGTTCTGGTACTCGCCGTCGACGGTCTCCATCATCAGCTGCATCAGACGACCGCTCTGATCCTTGGCGAACAGCGGATCCCAGTAGCTGCCCCAGACCACCTTGATGACGTTCCAGCCCGCGCCGCGGAAGTGCGCTTCCAGCTCCTGGATGATCTTCTGGTTGCCGCGCACCGGCCCGTCGAGTCGCTGGAGGTTGCAGTTGATGACGAAGTTGAGGTTGTCCAGCTTCTCCCGACCGGCGAGCGAGATCGCGCCGAGGGATTCCGGCTCGTCCATCTCGCCATCGCCGAGGAAGGTCCAGATCTGGCGGTTGTCGGTGCGGGCCAGCCCCCGATCCTGCAGGTACTTCATGAACTTCGCCTGGTAGATCGAGGTCAGCGAAGCCCAGCCCATCGAGACGGTCGGGAACTGCCAGTAGTCGGGCATCAGCCAGGGGTGCGGGTAGGAGCTGAGCCCCTTGCCGTCGACCTCGCGGCGAAAGTTGTCCAGATCCTCCTCGGTCAAACGGCCCTCGAGGAAGGAGCGGGCGTAGACGCCCGGCGCCGAGTGCCCCTGGAACATGACGACGTCGCCACCGTGCTCGGGTGTCGGCGCGTGAAAGAAGTGATTGAAGCCGACGTCGTAGAGCGTCGCCGCCGAGGCGAAGCTCGCCAGGTGACCGCCGACGCCCGAGCCGTCGCGCTGGGCGCGCAGCACCATGACCGCCGCATTCCAGCGGATCATCGAGCGCAGCCGGTGTTCGAGTTCGTGGTCCCCGGGACTCTTCGCCTCCAGGTGCGGCGGGATGGAGTTGACGTAGGCCGTGGTGGAATCGTAGGGCAGGTTCGCACCCGAGCGCCGCGCCTTGTCGATCAGACGCTCGAGCAGGTAGTGCGCGCGCTCGGGCCCCTCGTGCTCGATCACCGCGTCGAGGGCATCGAGCCACTCCCGCGTCTCGAGTTCGTCGGTGTCGCTGCCGTCACCGGGAGCGACGAGCGGGTCGGACGGGGCGATCGGGTTCGTTGCCATGATTCCTGTCGCTGGTCGAGGTACGGGAATGGTACCCGCAACCCGCTTGCCGGCGGGCGCCGAAACGCGCGTTGCGCTGGCCCCGGGCCCGGCGCTCGCGAGGTCGGCGACGCGCCTGCCGTGTTGCGCTGCAAGAACGCGAGCCGACTCAGAGCGAGACGATCGGCGCCCCCGCATCGCGAGCCAGACGCGCGGCCACGTCGGCGACCGCCAGATCCTGCAGCCCGACACCGGTGCCGTCGAACAGCGTGATCTCGTCGCTGTCGCTGCGTCCGGGATGCGTGCCGTCGATCACCGCGCCGAGGGGCGTGATGTCCGTGGCGTCGATCAGGCCGGCGGCGATCGCGTGTTGCGCCTCGCCGAGGGTGGTCGACTGCGCGATCTCGTCGGTGAACACCGTGGCCGCGGCGAACAGCGCCGGATCCAGCTCCTGCTTGCCGACGGTGTCGGTCCCCATGCAGGCGATGTGCGTGCCGGGCTTCACCTGATCGGTCATCAGCAATGCCTCCTTCGCCGAGGTGATGCTGATGATCACGTCCGCCTGCGCGCCGAGCGCATCTCGGGAAACCGCTTCGAAGGGCAGGCCGATCTCCGCGGCGACCTCGCCCAGTGCGGGCAGCATGTCCGGGTGCGCGTTCCAGGCGAGCACCTGGGTGAACTCGCGCTGCTCGGCGGCTGCCCGGAGCTGGAACTGCGCCTGATGGCCGGCGCCGATCATGCCGAGCACTCTGGCATCCTTGCGCGCGAGGTGAGCGATGGACACCGAGGAGGCCGCCGCGGTCCTGACGGCCGTCAGGTAGTTCCCGCCGACCAGCGCCTTCAACTGCCCGGTGTCCGGATCGAACAGGAACACGGTCGACTGGTGGTTGGTCAGCCCGCGCTCCGTGTTGCCGGGCCAGTAGCCACCGGACTTCAGGCCGAGGGCCAGGCCTGCCCTGTCGAAACCCGACTTGAAGCCGTAGAGTGCGTCGGCGTGGCCGATCGCCTCGCGAATCACCGGAAAGTTGTAGGCGTCGCCGCGGGCCATGGCCGCGAACACCGCCTCGACCGCGACGAACGCGTCCTCGCGACTGATGTACTTTCGGCAGTCGTCCTCGGAGACGACGACGATGCCCGCGGCGCTGTTCGCGGCGCTGTTCGCGGCGCTGTTCGCGGTGCTGTTCGGGCCGCTGTCCGGGCCGGTCATCAGAATGCCCGCCCGCGTGCGCTGACCGGCCAGAGCGTCTCGACCTTGCCGTTCCGGACGCCGACGTACCAGTCGTGAACGTTGCAGGTGGGGTCGCAATGCCCCGGCACGAGCTTGAGCTTGTCGTTGACCTTCAGGACACCGTCCGGGTCGGCGACCACGCCGTGCTCGTCCGAGCACTTGACGTATTCCACGTCGTCGCGCCCGAAGATCGTCGGCAGGCCGCTGTCGACCGATTGCGCCTTCAGACCCGCGTCGACGATCGCCTTGTCCGCCTTGGCGTGACTCATGACCGAGGTCAGGATGAACAGCGCGTTCTCCCACTCGCCCTCGTCGATGCGGTTGCCGTCCTTGTCGAGGATGCGGCCGTAGTCCGCATCCATGAAGGCGTAGGAGCCGCACTGCAGTTCGTTGAACACGCCCGAGGCGCTCTCGAAGTAGTAGGAGCCGGTACCGCCGCCACCGACGATGTCGCACTCGAGTCCGACCTTCTTCAGCCCCTCGACCGCGTCGCGCACCATCTCGATCGCGACCTTCGTCTTCGCTTCCCGATCCGTGTACGAGTCCATGTGCTGCATGGCGCCCTGGTAGGCCTGCAGGCCGGCGAACTTCAGGTTTTCCGCGGCATCGATGGCGGTGGCGATCTCGAGCACCGCCTCGGTCGTGGTCACGCCGCATCGGCCGGCGCCGCAGTCGATCTCGACCAGGCACTCGATCTCGTTGCCGTGGCGGACCGCGGCGGCGGACAGCTCGGCGACGTTCGCCAGATCGTCCACGCAGCAGATGGCGCGTGCGCCGTGGTTCGGCAGGCGGGCGAGCCGGTCGATCTTCTCCGGCGCTCGCACCTGGTTGGACACCAGCACGTCGCGGATGCCGCCGCGGGCGAACACCTCCGCCTCGCTGACCTTCTGGCAACACACGCCGCAGCTACCGCCCAGGCGCTCCTGCAGCAGGGCCACATCCACGGACTTGTGCATCTTGCCGTGCACCCGATGGCGCATGCCGGCCGCCTTGGCGAACGCGCCCATCTTCTCGATGTTGCGCTCCAGCGCATCGAGATCCAGCACCAGCGACGGCGTCTGGATGTCCGATTCGTCCATGCCGATCGAGGCCGGGATGTCGAAGCCGACCTCGAAGTCGTCCGGTGACGGGCCTGCATGCTTCTCGACTGCTACGTTCATGTCTCGAGTCCTCGGTTCAGAGAGTCCAGGGCAGCCGATCGAGATCGACGTTGCCCCCGGTGATGACGACGCCGATTCGCTTGCCCGCGAAGACGTCCCGGTTCTTGATGAGAATCGCCAGCGGCACGGCACAGCTGGGCTCGATGACGATCTTCATGCGCTGCCACGTGAGTTTCATGGCCGCGACGATCTCCTCCTCGCTGGCGGTCAGGATGTCACTGACGTGGTTGGACACGAAGTGCCAGGTGAGGTCCTTCAACGGTACCTTCAGACCGTCCGCGATGGTGTCGGGCGCGTCGTCGGCGATGATGTGTCCGGCGCGGAGGGAGCGCGCCGCATCGTCCGCCTGCTCGGGCTCGGCGGCGATGATGTCGATATGCGGGTGCAGCGTCGACAACGTCAGGCAGGTGCCCGAGATCATGCCGCCACCGCCGATCGGCGCGACGACCGTGTCGAGCCCTTCGACCTGCTCGGTCAGTTCGAGCGAGCAGGTGGCCTGCCCGGCGATCACGCGCGGATCGTTGTAGGGGTGCACGAAGTCCGCGCCGCTCTCGCCGATGACCTCGGCGAAGGTCGCCTCGCGCGAGGTGGTCGACGGCTCGCACTCGACGATCTTCCCGCCGTAGCCCCGCACCGCCGCCTTCTTCGCCTCCGGCGCGGTCCGTGGCATGACGACGGTCACCGGAACGCCCCGGCGCCCCGCCGCATACGAGAGAGACAGCGCGTGATTGCCGGAGGAGTGCGTCGCCACCCCTTTCTTCGCCGTCTCGTCGTCGAGCCCGAACACGGCGTTGCAGGCGCCGCGCACCTTGAAGGCACCGGCCTTCTGGAAATTCTCGCACTTGAAGAACAGTTCGGCCCCGACCAGCTCGTTCATGAAGGTGGAGGTCAGCACCGGTGTCCGGTGGATGTGCGGTTCGATGCGTCGGTGCGCGGCGCGCACGTCGTCGAAGGTGGGGATGTTCACGGGCGCGCTCATGCCGCCTCCGCCCGCCGGCCGGCCTGCGTCGCCCGGAAGTGTTCCTGCGCCGCGGCCACGCCGCTGCCGAGCGTGATCGGGTAGTCGAGATCGGCCATCGCCATCTCGATGGTGGCCAGGCCGGCGAGCACCATGACCTCGGTGAGCGATCCGAGGTGACCGATGCGAAAGGCACGGCCGTCCATCTCGCCGAGCCCGATGCCGAAGGAGACGCCGTAGGCGGCAAAGGCATGCTCGACCAGCGCGTTGCTGTCGAACCCCTCCGGGACGAGAATCGCACTGACGGTGTCCGAGTACAGCGCCGGCCGCTTCGCGCACAGCGAGAGCCCCCAGGCGTCCACGGCGTGGCGCACCCCGGTCGCGAGGCGTCGATGGCGTGCATGAACGGCATCCAGCCCTTCCTCCTCGATCATGTCCAGGCTCTCGGCCATGCCCATGATCAACGGCAGCGGCGGGGTGTAGGGAAATCCGCCCGAGGCGTTCGCGCGCACCATGTCGTCGAAGGCGAAGAAGGTGCGCGGCAGGGTCGCCTCCCCGGAGGCCTCGAGGGCCTTCGGACTGACGCCGAGGATGGCGAGCCCGGTGTGCAGCATGAAGCCCTTCTGCGACCCGGCCACCGCGATGTCCACGCCCCAGTCGTCCATGTGGAACGGGATCGAGCCGAGTGAACTCACGCAGTCGACGAACAGCATCGCCGGGTGCGCGGTGCCTCCGCCGGCCGCGTTCATCGCGTCGCGCACCGCGGCGATGTCGCTGACGACGCCGGTCGCGGTCTCGTTGTGCGTGACGAGCACCGCGCGGATCTCCTGCGAGGTGTCGGCGGCGAGGATCTCGCCGAAACGTTCGGCCGGCGCGCCCTCGCCCCACTCGCACTCGACGATGCGCACATCGAGCCCGTGCCGTTCGCAGAGGTCGATCCAGCGATGGGAGAACATGCCGTAGCGCGCGATCAGCACGGCGTCGCCGGCGGAGAGCGTGTTGGTGATCGACGCTTCCCAGCCGCCGGTGCCGCTCGCGGGAAACATGATGACGGTGCCCGCCTTCGTGCCGAATACCGACTTGGTGCGTTCGAGCACGGGGGCGAAGGTCTCGACGAAGTCCGGGGCGCGGTGATCGCGCGTCTGGACATGCATCGCGTTCAGCAGGCGGTCCGGAATGTTGGTCGGACCGGGGATGAAGACGGGGTTCTGGCTGGACATGGCGGACTCCGCGGACGGGGTGGAAAGATGATGCCTGTCACACTCCCCCGGTACAATTTTTCCGAAAATCGTTTCCGGGTTCCGGCGAAAAATAGTATCTAACTGATATGCAGAGACTTTCCCTTTTTCAGATCCTGCCTCGTCCGCGTCGTGGAATACTCGGCGCCGGCCGGGCCGGCGAGGTGGTGGCATGAACGAGGCTCCGGCCAGACCGCGACCGCGCGGTCGCCCGCGCACCGTCTCGACGGGCGAGACCGTCTCGGCACCCATCAAGGCGCTCGACCGGGGCATGGTGCTGCTCCGCAGCCTCGCCGACGAGGACCGCGCGACGCTGACCAACATCGCGCTGGAGACCGGCATGACGCCCTCGTCCGCGTACCGGATCCTGGTGACCCTGGAGCGCCACGGACTGGTCGAGTTCGACGAGGGCACGCAGGAGTGGAGCGTCGGCATCGAGGCCTTCCGGGTCGGGCGGAAGTATCTGGCCCGGACCGGTCTCGTCGAGATCGCGCGACCGTCCATGCGGGCGCTGATGCAGGTGACCGACGAGACCGCGAACCTCGCCATGGCCGATCGGGACGACGTCGTCTTCGTCGCTCAGGTCGAGTCGCGTCACCCGGTCCGTGCCTTCTTCGAGGCGGGTGCCCGCGGGCACATGCACGCGTCCGGCATCGGCAAGGCGCTCCTCGCCGCCTACGAACCGTCCGCGCTCGACGCCTTCGTCGAGACGAAGGGACTGCCGCGCTTCACCGAGCGGACACTCGTGTCGACGCCGGACTTGCAGGCGGACCTCGCGCGCATTCGCGAACGCGGCTGGAGTCTCGACGACGAGGAGGGACATGCCGGCATGCGATGCCTCGCCGCCGCCATCCGCGACGATCAGGGTCGGGTGGTGGCCGGGGTGTCGATCTCGGGGCCGTCGGCGCGCTTTCCGGACACGGCACTGGATGCACTCGCGGCACACGTCGTCACGGCGGCCGCGGACATCACGCGTCGATACGGCGGCTGAGGCGACGTCGGCGCGCCGTGAGGAGCGGCTCGCGCCGGTGCGCGCACGGCCCGAGCTCGACCGGGTCGTTCCCTCACGGGGAAGGGGAGTCGGCGTCGGCGACGTGCGTGGAGCGGTTGCCAAGTGACGACACCGCTGCAAGACTCGCGGGATGAAACCAGGGGACGACGGCGCCGACTCGGGTCACCGCGCAGGGTTCGGATTCGAGATGCTGGCCGACGCGTCGGCGTTGACGGGCAGCGAGTTCGCCTACCGGCAGCTGTTCGACGCGATCCTCGCGCAGCGGCTGCTGCCCGGCGCGCGCCTGCGCGAGGTGACGCTGGCAGAGCTGTTCGGTGTCGGGCGATCGGCGGTGCGTGAGTCGCTGCAGCATCTGGAACGGGTGGGACTCGTGGAGTCGCGACCTCATCGCGGCGCACAGGTCGCCCGACCCGCCGCCGACGAAGTCGCCGGGATCATCGATGCGCGGCGCGTGATCGAGTGCGCGCTGCTGGAGCGGACGGTCGAGCGCCTCGGTAGCGGCGCCATCGACGCCGCCGCGCTCGACACGATCCGCGAGCTGGCGCACGAGGAGGGGGAGCATCTGCGCGCCGGGCGGCGAGGCGCGGCCCTGCGTCTCGGCTGCGAACAGCACCTCGCGCTCGCCGGGCTCGCCGACCATCGCTCGCTGTCGGCCTGTCTCGAGCGGCTCGTTCCCGAGACCGCGCTCGCGATCACGGCCTACGAGCACGCGGCGCACGAGCCGAACGGCTGGCGCGGCCGACTCGGCGTGCTGGACGCCGTCGCGAGCGGCGAGCCGCGAACGGCGGTCCGCGCCATGCGCGAGCACCTCGATGCCCTCGAGGCATCACTCGACACGCGCGTGAGACCTGCCGGCGATCCGCTCGACCACGCGTTCCCGGACCTGCCGACAAGAGCGGCGACGTAGCGCGACGGCCCGGTCCGTCAGGCGACCGGGTGTTCGCGCCTCCAGTGTCGCGCGATGTCGACGCGACGCGCGGTCCACACGCGCTCGTGCGCCGCGACGTGGTCGAGGAAGCGGATCAGCGCCATCGCCCGCCCCGGACGGCCCACCAGCCGCGAGTGCAGCCCGATCGACATCATCTTCGCCTGCCCGGCGAGGCCTTCCGCGTGAAGCAGGTCGAAGCTGTCGCGCAGGTAGGTGAAGAACTGGTCGCCGGCATTGAACCCCTGCGGGGTCGCGAAGCGCATGTCGTTGGCATCGAGCGTGTACGGCACCATGAGCTGCGGTCCGGAGGGTGACGTGCGCCAGTACGGCAGCTCGTCCGCGTAGCTGTCGGCCGAGTACTCGAAGTGACCCCGCTCGGCGCAGAGGTCCTGCGTGTGTTCGGAGGTGCGGCCGATGTACACCCCGGCCGGCCGCTCGCCGGTGAGCGCGCAGTGCCGTTCGATCGCCGCATCGAGATCGGCCGCCTCGGCCTCACGGGTGTGGTCCTTGTAGTCGATCCACTTCAGGCCATGGGTCGCGATTTCCCAGTCGGCCGCCTGCATGGCGGCGACGGCGTCGGGCACGCGCTCGAGCGCCGAGGCAACGCCGAACACGGTGACCGGGAGTGCGCGTTCGGTGAAGAGACGGTGCAGACGCCAGAATCCGGCCCGCGCGCCGAACTCGTAGATCGACTCCATGTTCATGTGCCGCTGCCCGGGCCAGGGGGCCGCACCGACGATCTCCGAGAGGAAGGCCTCGGAGCCTGCGTCGCCGTGCAGGATGTTGTTCTCGCCGCCTTCCTCGACGTTGATGACGAACTGCAGCGCGATCGCGGCGTCCCCCGGCCAACGAGGGTCGGGTGGCGTCGCGCCGTAGCCGACGAGGTCGCGCGGGTACGGGGTGTTCATGGTCGCTGCGCGCCCGGGACGATGCCGTGCGCGTCGACGATCCGGAACGGCGGCGCGAGCACGTGTTCCTCCAGATTCGAGCCACTGCCGCCGACGCGGTCCACGACGGTGAACAGGGCAGGGCGCGCGAGCGGGGTCAGCACGCCGTGCCAGGTGCCGCGCGCGTAGTTGACGCCCTGTCGCCCGTTCGTCAGCCAGGCGCGCGGCCGCACCGGCGTGCCGCCCGCGTCCTCGCAGCAGATCACGAGGAAGGGGTCGGTGGACATCGGCAGGAAGGCCTGGCTGCCGAGCGGGTGACGCTCGACGAGATCGAGGCGGTGCGGCAGGGCGTAGGGTGTTCCGTCGAAGAGACTGATGCCGGCGGTGCCGCCCTCGACGAAGTCGAGTGTCGCGAGGTCGTGGTGCCGACCGCACCGGCCGCGGTTGATGGTCACGCTCGGTTCGGGGCCGAGTTCGAGCACCTCCCCGTAAGGCGCGAACGCTGCCGCGTCGAGCGGTTCGATCGCGATCTCTCCGGCATGGCCGGTAGCGGCTGCCTTGCCTGCCATCAGTTCGCGGCCGCCGTGTTCTCGCGGTACCAGCGATCGAGCGTGGCGCGTTCCTCGTCGGTGATGGCCGTGAGATTGCCGAGCGGCATCGCCTTCGTCACCACCACCTGCTGATGGATCGTCTCGATCTGCGCGAGCGTCGCCGCCTCGCTCGCGAAGACGACGCCTTGCGGCGGCGCGGCGAAGCCCGGGTGGGCGGGCTCGTTCGCGTGGCAGGACGCGCAGCGTTCGACCACGATCGCGTGCGCATCGGCCAGTGCCACCGGTGGCAGGGCGGCGCCGTCCGTTCCCGTCACGGCGGGGTCGGCGCCGGGCGCCCGCGGCACCATCGCCGTGATCACGCCGGCGAGAAGCAGGGCGGCGACGCCCGCGGGCAGCGGCGAGGGCTTGCCGACGTGCCTCTGGACGAAGTGCACGCGGATCAGTGCACCGGCGAGGGACAGCGCGATCAGGATCAGCCAGTTGTACTCGTGTCCCCACGTCATCGCGTAGTGGTTGCTGATCATGACGAACAGCACCGGCAGGGTGAAGTAGGTGTTGTGGACCGAGCGCTGCTTGGCGCGGAGGCCGTGCGCCGGGTCCGGCTGCTCGCCGCGCTCGGTCGCGGCCACCATCGCGCGCTGTCCGGGCATGATCACGAAGAAGACGTTGGCGACCATGATGGTCCCGAGCATCCCGCCGAAGTGGATGTAGGCGCCACGTCCGCTGAAGACGGCGCAGAGTGCGTAGGCGATGACCGTCAGCGCGACGACGAGAATGCCCGCCATCGCGTTCTCGCGCTGACCGATCGTCGAGCGGCAGAGCGCATCGTAGCCGAGCCAGCCGCCGACGAGCGTCAGCACACCGAGACCGATGGCGACCGGCTTCGACAGCGCCATCACGTTCGGGTCGACCAGGTAGATTTCCGCCTGGTACCAGTAGATCAACGCGAGCAGGAACACCCCCGTGATCAGCGTGGTGTACGCCTCCCACTTGAACCAGTGCAGATGGCCGGGCATGGCGGGGACACCGTTGGTGTATTTCTGCGCGTTGTAGAACCCGCCGCCGTGTACCGCCCAGAGTTCGCCGCCGACGCCGCGCTCGCGTGCCGCCGCGTCGGCCGGCGTCTCGAGGTGGTTGTCGAGCCATACGAAGTAGAACGAGGCGCCGATCCAGGCGATGCCCGTGACGAGGTGCAGCCAGCGACCGAACAGGTTCAGCCAGTCGAGAATGTAGCCTTCCATGCGATCGGCCCCCGGGCCCAATTCGTTGTCTGCAACTATTGTCGACAATGATATTTACATATTGTCGACAAACGTGCAATATGCAGCAAGAGCGACACGTGCGGCACACGGTCCGCACCACGGACGAGACGGCGATGAACGATGGGATGACCACGCTCGTACGATCGGCATTCGTCGAACGGTACGGCAGCGTCTACGAACATTCACCCTGGGTCGCCGAGCGCGCCTTCGATGCCGGTGCCTTGCCCCCCTTCCTGTCCGAGCGCGGGCGGGACGAGGCAGGAGAGCTTCGATCCGTCTCTGACGCTCGCGCGCTTGCCCGCGTGCTGGCCGCGACACTGGCCGCCGCCGACGAGGGGGCCAGGCTTGCGCTCGTCCGCGCACACCCCGATCTCGTCGGGGCGGCGGCACTCGACGGCTCGCTCACCGACGAGTCGACGACGGAACAGTCGAGCGCCGGCCTCGACCGCTGCACGCCCGACGAACTCCGGCGTTTCCAGGCGGCGAACGCGGCGTATCGCGATCGATTCGGTTTTCCGTTCGTCATGGCGGTACGGGGCGCGGATCGCCCGACCATACTCGCCGCCTTCGAGCGCCGGCTCGGCAACGATGCGCCGACGGAACTCGCGACCGCGCTCGCCGAGATCGATCGCATCGCGCAGCTGCGACTGGAGGCGCTCGTGCGCGTCGCCTGACGGTCCACGGCGGGGTCCGGCGGACCCCGCGGACGCCGGGACAGGAACTACCTTCTACCTCTCGACTACCCCGCAAGACCACGACCTGACCATCAACTCGAGGACGATTTCATGGCCCGTAGCGAAGCTGGCATGACGCCGGCACAGATGCGCGACCCGAACCACTTCCCCGGCCTCGTGCGGGGGGTGCCGCTGGGCATCCAGCACGTGCTGGCGATGTTCGTGAGCAACGTCACCCCGGCGATCATCGTGGCGGGGGCGGCCGGCTTCGGCTTCGGCTCGGACGACATCTCGGACATGATCTACATGATCCAGATGTCGATGGTGTTCGCCGGCTTCGCCACGTTGCTGCAGACGATCTCGCTCGGCCCGATCGGGGCGAAGCTGCCGATCGTGCAGGGCACGAGCTTCGCCTTCATCCCGATCATGATCCCGATCGCGATCCAGTTCGGGATGGATGCGCTGATGGGCGGGATCATCGTGGGGGGCGTGTTCCACTTCTTCGTCGGCACGATCATCGGGCGCATCCGGCACTGGCTGCCGCCGCTGGTGACGGGGCTGATCGTGACGATGATCGGGCTGGCGCTGGTGAAGGTGGGGATCCAGTACGCCGCGGGCGGTGTCCCGCTGATCGGGAAGCCGGAGTACGGGACGCTGACGCACTGGGGGCTGGCGCTGGTGGTGATCGTGGTCACGCTGGGGCTGAAGTTCTTCACGCGCGGGATGCTGTCGGTGTCGGCGGTGCTGCTGGGACTCGTGGCGGGCTACGCGGTGGCGTTCGCGATGGGGATGGTGAGCTTCGAGAACGTGGCGCGGGCGGCGTGGTACGCGCCGCCCGAGCCGCTGCACTTCGGGATCGAGTTCAACGCGGCGGCGATCATCGGGATGTGCCTGATCTCGATCATCTCGGCGATCGAGACGGTGGGAGACGTCTCGGGGATCACGAAGGGGGGCGCGGGCCGGGAGGCGACGGATGCGGAGATCCGCGGGGGGACGCTGGCGGACGGTTTCGGGACGGCGATCTCGGGGGTGTTCGGGGCGTTGCCGAACACCTCGTTCAGTCAGAACGTGGGGCTGATCGCGATGACCGGGGTGATGAGCCGGCACGTGGTGACGATCGGTGGATTGTTTCTGGTGGTGTGCGGGTTCGTGCCGAAGTTCGGCGCGGCGATCTCGAGCATGCCGATCGCGGTGCTCGGCGGTGGTGTGATCATCATGTTCGGGATGGTGATCGCCTCGGGGGTGAGCATGCTGTCGGACGTGGTGTGGAATCGTCGGAACATGATGATCTTCGCCGTGGCGCTGTCGGTGGGTCTGGGGCTGCAGCTGGAGCCGGGGGCGTTGCAGCATCTGCCGGCGACGGCGAAGGTGCTGATGACGTCGGGGCTGCTGCCGGCGGCGGTGATCGCGATCGTGCTCGACCGGGTCATTCCTCACGAGGACGACGAGGGCGACGCGCGTGCCACGGACCTCACGAAGGCGGCCACGACGGTCGCGGGGTCGGACGGCCGCGACGACGAGGGCCGGCGCGCACCGTCGCTCGCTCGCTGAGCCGGTATGGTCGGTGTCGCCGGGACCACCGACCGTTCGCCGGATCGGCGCCTTCGGGTGGTCCCGCCGACGGGGGTCTCGGTAGTCCGCCAGAGGATCGATCGATGAGCGAGTCAGTGCCCGCTTCGGGCTACCACGTTCCGAGCGGCGGACTGCCCGGGCAGCACGAGTTGCTGACCGGGCGGGCCGTGACGACGGAGAGTTACGCGGTGATCCCGCGGGGCGTACTGACCGACATCGTCACGAGCTTCCTGCCGCATTGGGAGGGCACCCGCCTGTGGGTGCTCGCCCGCCCCATGTCCGGCTTCTCGACGACGTTCTCCCACTACCTCATGGATGTCGAGCCGGGCGGCGGCAGCACGCGGCCCGAGCCTGACGAGAGCGCCGAGGGCGTGCTGTTCGTGGTCGACGGGCGGGTGCGACTGACCATCGGCCGACGCGACGAGGCGAACTCGGGAGGGACGTCGGCGGCAGGCGGGAGCGACGGTTCCGGCCGTGGAGCTACCCATGAACTGGACGCCGGGGGCTATGCCTGGCTCGCGCCGGGCGAGCGCTGGACCCTGGAGAACGCGAGTGACGCGCCGCTCCGGTTCCACTGGCTCAGGAAGCGCTACGAGCCTGTCGACGGTCTCGACGTGCCCGAGTCCTTCGTGACGCGCGAGGCGGACGCGGTCCCGAGCGACATGCCCGACACGGACGGTGGCTGGACAACCACCCGTTTCGTGGACCCCGCCGATCTCCGTCACGACATGCACGTCAACATCGTGAGCTTCGCGCCGGGGGCGACGATCCCCTTCGCCGAGACGCATGTCATGGAGCACGGGCTCTACATGCTCGAGGGCAAGGCGGTCTACCGCCTCAACCAGGACTGGGTCGAGGTCGAGGCGGGAGACTATCTCTGGCTACGCGCGTTCTGCCCACAGGCCTGCTACGCCGGCGGCCCCGGCCGGTTCCGCTACCTCCTCTACAAGGACGTCAACCGGCACATGAGCCTCGCCGCGCCCTGAGCTCGCCGCCGGTCAATCGAGGCGACGGAGCGTGACCTCGTCGTCCACCTCGAGCGCGATGTCGTTGTCGTAGTCGTAGTCGGGCATCGAATCGATCTGCTCCTCGGACAGGCCGCGCAGCACGACTTCGTCGCCGCGAATCGTGATGTCGCGGATGGGCAGGGCCACCTCCTTGTCGTTGAGGCCGAAGAACCAGCCGCCGTGGGCGAGCACCAGGTAGGTGTCGTTGCCGTTGCGGACGATTCGATCGATCTCGCCGAGCTGCTCGCCGCGTGCGTTGTTAACGTCCATGCCGTTCAGGTCGCCGACGGTGAACACGCTGTCCGAGCCACCGTCGAGGGTGGTGTCGCCGCCGCGAGCGAAGGCTTCCTGCGGATCGAGCTGCTCGACGTCGGAATCCGATGCGAGGGCCGCCACGGCGGCCGGCGACTCCTCGTCGACCGCGGCGCTGTCCTCGTCACCGGACTGGCGGATCATGATCTTCGGCTCGCCGCCGTCGATCATCTCGATGACGGGTTCACCGTCCGACTCGATGCGAACATCGGGTTCGGCCGCGATGTAGTTCACCTGCGGTTCGGCGCCCTGCACCTCCACGGTCGCGGCTTCCTCCGATTCCGCGAACCGGATGACCGGTTCGGAGGCGGCACCGCTCACCCCGTCGGCACGGACCACCATGTTGCCGCCGTCGTCGCTGCGATCGAGCGAGGTATTATTGTCGGCGTTGACCGTGGCGCCGACGTTCGTGTCGAGATCGACGGCCAGCTGCGGCTGTCCCTGGGTGACGGTGACGCGGGGCTCGGGGATGTTCACTTCGATGACCGGCTGCGCGGTGGTCACGTCCACGCCGGGTTCGGGCATGGTGACGGTGATCTCCGGCGCGGGCTGCTCGACGGTGATCGTCGGCCGCGTCATCTGCACGGTGATGATCGGCTGTGCCTGACGCACCTCGATCACCGGCTGACCCTGCGAGATGCTGACCGCGGGCGGGGAGGTGGTGACGTCGATCTCGGCCGGATCTTGTTCGACCCGGACATCCGGATCGGGAAGCGTCACCTGGACCTCGCCCTCGATCGTCGCTTCGCGTTCGATATCGATCGTCTCGGTGCTCGTCTCCACGTCGGTGTCCGCGCTGCTCGTCGCGTCGGACACTCCGACCAGTCCGCCGGCTTCCGTCACGCGGGTGACGTACACGTTGCAGGCTTCGGCATCGTCCGCCGCGCCGACGGAACCGGCATCGACGAACTCGTCGGACAGTCGGTCCCCGGCCTCGGCGACCATGGCGACGAGCCGGGCACAGCTCGGGCTCTGTTGGGCGAAGCTGGCCGCTGGCAAGGTCGCGGCGACGACGGTCGCCGCCAGCGTCAGTCTGAAGATGGGCGTTCTCATGGGGTGTGGACTCCGGTAGCTGAGGGGGCGCAGGCACCGATGTCCCGGAAGGGACGTCGGCCAGCACCACGCCGCCGAAGCTATCGATCCCACGCTCTGCCGAGGCGGTAAGATCGACACGCATCGTTGCGTACATCCGGCTCGTCGCAGGGGAATGGCGCCGCCACCGGCGGCAGACGGCGCGTGCAGCGCCTGCACTTCTTTCACGATCGAGCGCTCGCGTCGCCGAGGGGGACGCCGGGAGAGTGCGTAAATTCCGCTGTCGTCCCGTGCCGACCGGCGATCTGCGTGGCCCGCGGGCGGGACGACGGCGCGAGACTCGCCCGCGGTCGGCCCGTCGCGCTCTCCCGGTCGAGTCCGTATCCTGTCCCCGGCGGATCCGATGAGACGAAAGCATGAGCACAGGTAGCGAAGGGTCCGAGGAGTCCTGTCACGAGGACGACGGGCATGCGGCGCACGACATTCGGGCCGACACCGACAAGGTCCGGGCGGCCGAGGGGGCGACGCCCGGCGTTCCGGACCTGTTCGCGCAGGCGGCTCTCGACTATCACCGCTGGCCGACGCCCGGGAAGCTCGGAATCTCGGCGACCAAGCGCATGGTCAACCAGCGGGATCTCGCGCTCGCCTATTCGCCGGGCGTCGCGGTCGCCTGCGCGGCGATCGAGGAGGATCCGCTCGAGGCGGCCACGCTGACCGCCCGCAGCAACCTCGTCGCCGTCATCACCAACGGCACGGCCGTGCTCGGCCTCGGTGCCATCGGCCCGCTGGCGTCCAAGCCCGTCATGGAAGGCAAGGCGGTGTTGTTCAAGAAGTTCGCGAACATCGACTGCTTCGATCTCGAGCTCGATACCACCGACGTGGACCGCTTCTGCGATGCGGTCGCGCTGATGGAACCGACCTTCGGCGGCATCAACCTCGAGGACATCAAGGCGCCCGAATGCTTCGAGATCGAGAAACGCCTGCGCGAACGCATGAGCATCCCGGTCTTTCACGACGACCAGCACGGCACCGCCATCGTCGTGGCCGCGGCGATACGCAACGGCCTGCGCGTCGCGGAGAAGTCGCTGGAGGAGGTCAGGCTCGTCTGCTCCGGCGCGGGGGCCGCGGCGCTGGCCTGCCTCAACCTGCTCGTGTTCATGGGCCTGAAGAAGGAGAACGTGACGGTCTGCGATCTGCACGGCGTCGTCCACAAGGGGCGCGAGGTGCTGATGGATCCCTACAAGGACGTCTACGCCCGCGAGACCGACGCGCGCACGCTCGACGACGTCATCGAGGGCGCGGACATCTTCCTGGGGCTGTCCGCCCCGAACGTGCTGTCCGGGGAACAGGTGAAGCGCATGGCGCCGACGCCGTTCATCCTGGCGCTCGCCAACCCCGACCCCGAGATCCAGCCGGAGCTCGTGCACGCCGTGCGCGAGGACGCGCTGGTCGCGACCGGTCGCTCGGACCACCCGAACCAGGTCAACAACGTCCTCTGCTTCCCGTTCCTGTTCCGCGGCGCACTGGATGTCGGCGCGACCGTCATCAACGGCGAGATGCAGGCGGCGGCGGTCGAGGCGATAGCGGATCTCGCCACGCGCGAGGCGTCCGAGGTGGTCTCCGCCGCCTACGGTGGCAAGCCCTTTCGCTTCGGGCGCGACTATCTGATTCCCAAGCCCTTCGACCCTCGCCTCCTGACGGAGATTCCGCCGCGCGTGGCGCAGGCGGCCATGGACAGCGGCGTCGCGACGCGGCCGATCGCGGACTTCGGTGCCTATCGCCGGAAGCTCTCGAGCTACATCATCCGCTCGGGCTTCGTCATGAAGCCGGTGTTCGAGCGTGCTCAGGCGGACGTGCAACGGATCGCCTTCGCCGAGGGCGAGTCGGCACGGGTGCTCGCCGCGACCCAGATCCTCGTCGACGACGGCATCTGCCGCCCGCTTCTGATCGGTCGCGAGGCGGCGATCGTCGCGCATATCGATGAGCGCGGCCTGCGCCTGGTACCGGGGCAGGGCTTCGACGTGCTGGACCCGGCGAACAACCCCGGCGGCGCACGCCACGTGGATGTCTACCATCGATTGATGGAGCGGGCCGGTGTGTCCCCGGAGTACGCCGAGCGCGTCATGCAGAGCCGCCCGACCGCGCTCGGCGCGGTGCTGGTACGCGAGGGCATCGCGGACGCGCTCGTCTGCGGCACCCAGGGCGCGTACGCGCGTCACCTCCGTCACCTGCGCCAGATCATCGGCGTGCGCGACGACGTCAGCGACATCTCCGCGATGATCCTGATGATCCTCGACACCGCCACCGTGTTCCTGACCGACACCCATGTCACCGTCGACCCGAGCGCCGAGGAAGTGGCCGAGACCGCCGAGATGGCCGCCTCCCTCGTGCGTCGCTTCGGGCAGGTACCGAAGGTGGCGCTCCTGTCTCACTCGAACTTCGGCAGCCGCGACAACCTGTCGGCCCGAAAGATGCGAGAGGCGAGGGAGATCCTGTCCGACCGCTGCCCGACCCTGGCAGTGGAGGGCGAGATGCACGCCGATGCCGCCTTGTCCGAGGAGACGCGTGCACGTGTCTTTCCGCACGCGGCGTTCTCCGGCGCCGCCAACCTGATGGTGATGCCCAACCTCGATGCCGCCAACATCACCTACAACATGCTGAAGAGCCTCGGCGGTGGACTGCCGGTCGGACCGATCCTGATGGGGCTCCGGCGGCCCGCGCACGTGGTCACCGAATCGACCACCGTGCGCGGCATCGTCAACCTCGCCGCCATCGCGGCGGTCGACGCGATCGACTGGAAGAACGACCGTGGTCTGCCGCCGAGCCATGCCCCCGTCGCGGCGACCGGTGCCGTGCCCGGTGCCGCCGCGGGTGTTGCATCGGGCGGTTGATTCGCCCTTGAACGGTGCGCCAGGAGCGCGTCGAACAGAGTACCGCGATTGTGGCCTCCCGGCCTTTTCGCTTAGGATGAATGACCCTGGGAACCGGGGACTCGTCGTGCCGCCGGCCTCGTGAAGGCCACGTGGGAGTCCGTGCCCCGACCAGTCGTGCCGCTTGTACCGACCCTGCTGCCACCCCGGAACGCGTTCATGTTCAGAGACTTCGAGAAGGCCCCGAGCAAGTCCTCCTACCAGCTGAAGTTCGTGTTGGCGGGATTGGCTCTGCTGGCGCTGATGGCCGCCTGGATCGCGCGTTCGAACACCGGGCACGAGCTCAAGGGCGTCGAGATCGAGCGCGCCAGATTGCTCGCCGACTATCAGGGAACCTCCGACCAGCTGTCGGGCACCGTCGCGGATCTCGAGCGCACGCGCACCGCGCTCGAATCGCGCGAGGCCGAGCTGGCCGACGCGCGCGCGGCGCTCGCGGAGCGCGAGGCCGCGCTGACGGCCGAGGCCGACGAACTGCGCGCCTCGATCGAATCCCTCGAGGCCGAACGCGCGGAGCAGGGGGATGCCCTGGCGTCGCTGTCCGAGACGGGCGGGACGCTCGACGCCCGCGTCGGGGAGCTCGAGGGTCAGCTGGCGTCGGTCACCGCCGAACTGGAAGCCGTCAGCACCGATCGCGATACCCGCATCGCGGAACTCGAGGCCGAGCGCGACGAGACGGCGACCCGGCTCGGTACCGAGATCGAGCAGCTCAAGGGTCGACTGACCGCCCTCGACGACACGCGTCGCGAGCAGGCCGATCGTCTCGCGGCCAGTGTCGGTACGGCGGGTTCGCTGGACGTGCGCGTCCAGCGATTGCAGGGCGAGCGCGACGCACTCTCGGCGGAGTTCGAGGCACTGTCCGCCGAGCGAGAGGCCGAAGTGGCCGCCCTCGAGGGCGAGATCGGGGCCCTCGAGACAGAGCTTGCCGCAATCGATCGGGAGCGCGGCACGCAGGCCACGCGCCTGTCGTTGACGGGTCAGCGGAACCAGTCGCTCGAGTTGCGCTCGAGCGAGCTGCGCGAGCAGCTCGCGCAGGCCACCGGCGCGCTCGAGAGCGTGACGGTCGAGCGTGACGCCCGCGTCGCCGACCTGGAGGGCCGGATAGCCGGTCTCGAGCGTGAGCTCGAGATCCGCGACGAGAGCGATGCCGAGCGCACCGCGCGTCTCTCCACCATCGACACCGAGATGCAGTCGCTGCTGCAGACCAACGAGGCGACCAGCGCGACGCTCGGCAACGCGCGCAC